>Ga0209039_10000303_pt1 | contig 47806 bp, 48 predicted proteins | sample BogFormECP12_OM1_FD_188238 | JGI IMG/M metagenome (GOLD analysis project Ga0209039, IMG submission 188238) | Bog forest soil microbial communities from Calvert Island, British Columbia, Canada - ECP12_OM1 (SPAdes) (version 2) | ecosystem: Environmental > Aquatic > Freshwater > Wetlands > Bog ...
CCCATCCGTAACGGAGCGTCTCGTCACGGCGGGTGTCGACCGCGAGGTGCGCGGTTGGGAAAAGGCCAGCGATCACGCGCCGACCTGGATCGAACTCGGGCATTCTGGCAGGAGCACGAAACCGCGGCAGCGAATGAAGGAGGCCTGAGATTGGGGCAGCCGATCCCTTCGACCTCCAGCGCTTTATGACAGCGCAGGCCCCAGTGTTCGCCTCTTCCCTGCAGGAACTGAAGAAGGGGCGCAAGCGCACCCACTGGATGTGGTTCGTCTTTCCGCAGCTACGCGGACTCGGGTCTTCATCAATGGCCACGTTTTACGGTATCGGATCCTGATCCAGATGCTTGTGCACTGTCAAATGGTACAGATGGTCCCCTATATCATAGACATTGCCGGGTTGCGTATGGATACGGTACATCTCATTGTAAAACTCTCGCAGAAGATGCTCGGTTGACATCCGACCTGTCTTTTCCCCACGCGCGCGGGCACGCGTCCCAGGACGTCCAGCTGATGCGCGATGTATACGAGTGTGCCGTGCTCTATTTGAGCATGGCGCTCCGCCACCCAGGTGCTGAAGCGCTCTGCGTCCAGCTGGGGATGCCCGGTCAGCGCCGCGCCGATGGTATGGATGATATCGTGCAGGAAATAGGCCTCATCGGCAGGATAACCGTTGGCGCCAGCGAAAACCATCCAATCGGAGCCGCCGGCAGCGACCACATCCACCCCGGCAGTTCGCAGGTGGGCAAATAGACGCCGGCCGGCGCGACTGTCTCCAGACGGCTTCCCCTCCAGCACGCGCTGGTCAATCGTCTGATGGTAGCAGGCTTCAATGGCCCCATCGAACGGCGCCTCGCCTTCCGGCTGGAAGACCGTACCGCCGTCAAAGGTGAGCGGGAAATACAGGAGCCCGCCGGGGCGCACCAGGGAGCAGAGTGCAGGCAACGTCGCGGGCATATCGATCAAGTCGAGAAACGCCTGCCCAATCAGCAGGTCCCAGGCCCGTCGGCCGTGCTCGCGGACCGTGAAACGCGCCACGTCGATCGCCTCAGTTTCTATCGTGATATGCTGCGCTGCCCGCTGCAGTTGCAGCTGTCGCTGACGGTTCTCGTCTACCTGAAAACCCCGCTCGTCAGCCCACTGGAGGAGACGGCGGTGGGCTTCGGCTATCAACGTGGGCGTCATGTCAATGGCCGTCTAAGTCGCATGGGTGAGCACATCACCAACCAAAAGCCGCTCCACCATGCTGCCGATGCCCGCTCCCACCTCGAGGATGCGCAGGGGTTGCTGCGGGGTGGCTCGTGGCAGAGCCGCGACCAAGCGCTGCCAGACCTGCCAATTCAGCGCCCGGTCGTCTACGCTCTTCTTGGCAGCGAGGTAACGCATTAGGCTATAGGTGATAGGAATGGACAATGCGCATGCACCTTAGGTTTAACGGCTGAATTACCACATTTCCGACCCGCAGAACCGCGGCGTATAATCCGGCGGCACGCCGTCGCCGCTGCCGGCGGGGCCGGGCGGCCGTCGAATACGAGATCGGCATCTGCGAAATCGAGGCCGCGCCAGCTTAGGTTCTTGAGCCGTTTGGCCTTATCCCATTCCAGCACAGCTAATCTTGGCGGTTTGTGTATATTACTTCATGACATGGCCGCATCACTGTGCGGTTGGGACGAAGACGCTCTGAGCGCCGCATTTGGGGGATCACCGATAAATCCAGACAACCGCTGATCCACTTTCTAGATATCCGTCCGGTACGTTGCGCGTCACATATGGCGGGAGCAAGAGCCGAGAAGTCCTCCGAGCCGTTCGCTTCGCCTTGCGATCTGAAGCTGCGCGGAAACCAGATCCTGGCGAAACCGTGGCCCCAACCGTCTATTATGGGTCGGCGTCGTCATCTGTCCAAGGTCCCGTTGGTGACCGCTTTGAGCACCTCTTGCCATTTCAGGGCGCTGGAACGAACGGCGGCTTCCCACCCAAGAACGAACCCGCTCTCGCGGGAGGATGCGCGCGTGACGGTGGGTGCGTTTCGGCGGCGGCGGTGAGTGCGTGAACGGTAAGGCGTGACGATCGGGGCATCCGATCCCGAGCATTGAAGGTCCAGCAACCTTCAGCTCGAGAGAGAACCCCCGATGACCTCCCATCCTTCCCACCGGCCCGTCAGCGCGCTGCGGGCGCGCATGATCGAGGACATGACGGTACGCGGCTTCACCGAGAAGACGCGCAACGACTACGTTCGGAACGTGCGGGCGTTCGCCGCCTTCATCCGCCGGTCCCCCGACACTGCGACGGCGGAGGATCTGCGCTGCTTCCAACTGCACCAGACGCAGACCGGCATGCAGCCGCCGAGCATTAACAGTGCGGTTGCGGCGCTGCGCTTCTTCTTCACTGTGACGCTCGACCGGCCGGACCTTGCACGGCGGCTCACGGTCGTGCGCGAACCGCGCCGGCTACCGGCCGTGCTGAGCGTTGAGGAGGTCACGCTTCTGCTCCAGGCGGCGCCGGGTGCGAAGTACAAGGCGGCGCTCGCCACCGCCTACGGCGCCGGGCTACGGGTCTCAGAGGTGGTCGCGCGCAAGGTCGGCGACATCGACTCCGAACGCATGCTGCTGCGGGTCGAGCAGGGCAAGGGCCGCAAAGACCGCCACGCCATGCTGTCGCCGCAGCTGCACGTCTGCGCCCATGTTTGACAACCGGAAAGACATACGGATAAGTATCGCAGACTGCTTGGGGCGGTGGCGCGGCGCAATGTCCAGATTGGACATAGGACACTACTCGGGCCGCCATGCAACCACTGAGCGAGTGCCGGTCCGCAGCTTGACGTGGCACGGCATCTTTCAGGGCTGTGATGACTACGTTGGCTTCTCGTTTACGGCGCACCGGGTGGTATGGGCGCTGCACCACCAGCGCGAGCCGGGTGATCTCGTCATCCGGCACCGCTGCGATAAACCCGGATGCTGTAACCAGTTGCATTTGTTGGATGGAACTCTAACCTGGACAACTGGCTCGACTCGGTAACGAGAGGGCGCCAAGACCCTGCCAGGATCGGCAATATCACTCGTGGTGGGCTCGGACCCGCGGCCGACTACACGGCGGCTCAGCGCGAGGAGGCGCGGCGCCTACGATACGAGGATCATCTGCCGCTCGCGGTCATCGCGGCGATCATCGGCTGCCATCGAGCGACACTGATGCGATGGTTTGCCCCGTACCGCTAAACCTGCCTCGAGCTGCCTCGCCGGAACCCCCTTCGAACCACCGGGTAGGGCGCTGGCTGGCAAGGGTGGTCAGGCCGAGTTCTTGCGCCCCCGATCCTGTGTTTGACAGAACGGAACGATACACGCTTAATTAGCGGTGTGGGTCGCGGATTGACGCGCCTAAGTCGGACGAGTCTCGCTCGGTTGACAGCGATGGCCGTCCACCTCGGGCGGGCGGACCTGGCAGGCAGCAGCTAGCTCGGCGGAACATCTTCCGCCTAACTTAGCCTTGTGAGCCGCAGAAACGCTGGCGTTCGCGGTAAGCGTTCGCAGCTTACCCATCCTCAAACCCACACAGAGAGCAGCCGGATCACCGGAACCGATTGCGATGCGATGGCGCGGCTATTGAGTGAGCGTGTCCGCTCCGAGTCGTTCCCAGCTACCCTCGACGTGCCTCGCCGGAACCCCCTTCGAAGGTACGGGTAGGGCCGCTGGCCCAAAGGGTGGTCGGCACGAGTTCTTGCGATTTTCGGGAATTCAACTGTCGCCTTGCCCACTGCCCCTGGGTGCATGGTCATTTCGATCTCGCTGACGCGTACGCTCGCCGCGCCACATGCGGTCCTGCATACCCGACCTGTGCATATTCGACCTTTGCATGCGATACATGCGGGCCGTCATGCCGATCTTCGCCGCTGCCGCAGCCGTCGCATGCCTTCCCGCGCTGCCCGCCGCCGCTCGGCCCGATAGCGCTCATCCCGCCGGGATGACGGACAGAATTTGCTGAGCGGCGCCAGCTTCCGGAATCGAAAGCCGCACAGCTTGCATTCGACCATGATCGGCGGCCTTGGCTTGCGACGAAAATTCATGCTCAAGAGGCCTCTGTTAACACAGGCCGCTGTAGTGCCCTGTCCGGGAGCGACTCCCCCTCTTTTTGCCGGCTATGCATGCAAGGGAACGCGATCTCGGGGCGCTCTTTGTACCGGACGCGGCGCAACGGTCGGTCGCCCTCGCTGTAGGTCGACCTCGCCGCGGCGTGGAAGCTGCGATATGTCATCGTCCCGGCGAGCCCCCGGTAGCGGATCACCATCGGCCGATCGGCGACACTGGCGACGACAAGCTGGCGTGCCAGCTCGTTCGGCGCACCATGACGCAAGCGCACGGCATAGACGCGCCCCTCCACCATCGCCTCGGCGACCCAGGTGCAAGCGGAGTTCGCTGTCCGTGTCGCCTCGTCGGGCCAGGTCATCACTGTGATCGGCGTCATCCGAGGCTGCGCGCCCGCAGCTCGCGACGCCGCGCCGACCGCTCTACCTCCGAACAGCCGTGCATCAGAAAAGCGAGGCTGCCCGACATTCGTCATGAGCCATCCGGGGATCGCCGGTGACGGCAGAAGCGTCTCTTTTCTTCTCGGCAGCCGGGTCAGGCTCCTGCTATTGGGGCACCGGACACCTCTGATAGAGGTGTCCCGGTTGTCCGGACACCTGTCGGTCGAGCCCTGGTGGGACAACGCCCCGGTTTGTCTCGGTCTAGCATGCTGTAGCCATGGAAGGTTTGAGGCTCGTCCTAGGCGGACAGGTGTCCGGACAACCGGTTGCAGTGTCCGGACAACTGTGCTCGGGACATTTCAGCAGCCGTTGTCCGGACAACCTGCCGGAAAGTGGCGGAAACATTGGGCGGACAGTGTCCAGACAGGGCACGCGAGGCGTCCGGACGGACGGACAAACCCCTATAAGGGGTGTCCGCTGTCCGCTTGTCCGGTGTGGCCGTCATCGGATGATCCACACCCATGACTTCCATTTACCGATGAGCCCCTTGTCGAGCAGTGCCTTTGCGGCACGCCTGAACACCCTGGCTGTCGATTCCGCATCGCCCTCGGAGATGCAGCCGGCTTCGCAGCTGCGGCGCCATATGTCTTCGGTAACGCAGCGTGTCCCGGGCGGGATGCGTTCGTTGGCTGGTGGGATCTGGGGGCGCGGTCTTTGGCCGGTCGCTTTCCACCGCCGACATTTCCGCGCTCGGATGCCCATTTATCGTTCGCCAGCGTGACAATGGCCGGTTCGAAGTCAGCCCGGTTGTCCGGTGTGCGCTGCCGGCATTTGGTGAACTTTAGTCTGAAACCGATATCGGCTCCAGGTCGCTCTATCTGTTCGAGCAGGATGACGGTATCGAGCTGCCACTCGCGCGATTTATCTCCGTAGGAGTGGGTCTCATCGTGTCCGGTGTGATGAACCCAGATCTGGCCGATTTTTTGCCGGGTCAGCTCTCTTATCCACGGCAAGATTTCCTGCCATCCTGCGTCCTCTTTCAGGGACCCGGCCAGCAGGCTCTGGATATTGTCGAAGATGACGAGGTCAACGCCGCAGAGAATTTCGATGATGCGATTGATGAATTGCTGACCCGCCTCGACATTGAGAGGCGGCATGTCGGTGAAGTCTTCGCGGCTGAGGATGAACAGCGTCTCGGGTGATCCGCCCAAACGTCGCCCGGCATCCTCGAGCCGGTTGCGCATCAGCCGCTCCGGCATCTCGCCGTCGATGTAGAGCACGCGCCGCGGCCCTTCACTGGCGCGCCAATGCAGGAACGGATCACCGGCGGCAATCGCGTACGCAATGGCCAATCCAAGATTGGTTTTGCCAAGGCCGGTCGGTCCGACCAAAAGAACCCTGCTTGTTGTGGATAGCAAGTCGCCAAGCAGGTGGTCGGGCGTGGCAATGTCGCGGGTCAACCAGTCGGCCAGTAAGAGCTTCTCGCGAATATAATCGGGATTAGGGCTCTGGCAGCCGGCGGTCGTTTTCTTTCGGCTCGGCGGGTTCCATCCGGGCTGCGCCGAGGCGCGCCATGTCGCCATCGCGCCTCCTTGTGGCGACTGCGATGGTGAGATTGCTGCCCTCTGGTTCCCGGCTGCCTTCCCCGATTGGCCGCCCGAGCGCTGCCGCAAACGGGCGCGGCGGGCGCTGAAGAAAGGGAGGGCGGATGAGCACCGCGGCTGACCCCGATGGCTTGGCGGGCGCCGCCCCGCATCTATCTGCCGCAGCCTCGACCGAGGTCATCGTCACCTTCTTCCAGGATTGGGGGGGCTCGGACCAAAACCGAGGAGCGGCTCTCGCTCGATGCCTTGGCTGAGCGCATCCGCGCGATGACGGCGCCGGCGAAGGAAGACCTGCCGTGGCTCAAATTTGCCCGTTTCGGCAGGCTGCCCACCAAGAACGGATCGCTCCGCTAGAACGGCGACGTCAGAGAGCTGAGCGGCGTCGTCGGCGAGCACGACGGCGAGCAGATGAGCATCGACGAGGCGGTCGAGAGGCTCGACAAGGCCGGGATTACAGCACTCGTCTACAACAGCCCAAGTCACATGTGGGACGGGCACGGCCCGCGCTGGCGGGTCTGCTGCCCGTTCTCCGCGCCGCTGCCGCCCGACCAGCACTACGAGATGATGTCGCGCCTCAACGGGGTCTTGGGCGGTGTCCTCGCTCCCGAAAGCTGGACGCTAAGCCAAAGCTATTACTTTGGCGCGGTTGAAGCCAGACCGGAGCCGCAGGTCGAGATCGTCGACGGCACCGCGACCCTCGACCAATGCGACGAGCTAGACGAAATCGCCGTCGGCAAGCCGAATGGCTCGGTCAACGGCCATGCGCACACCGTCGCCGGTGATCCCCAGGCGCCGATCGACGATATCGTCGCTGCGCTGGAGGTGATCCCCAACGACGACCTGGACTGGACTGCCTGGAACACGATCGATCGACCTGCTGAACGCCCGTAGGTAGGCGTCAAAATCGGTGCCTTGCGGCCGACGACGGATCAACCAGAGACCACCGCTTCCGGCGCGGGCTCGAAACAGGCGATCCGGATGGTCGGCGAACCAGTGGCGGTCGTCGAGAGCAGCCGCCTCGGAGACGGACAGCTTGGCCGCGGCCTCGAGCGAGCCCTGGTAGGGCACTTGCGCGCCGAGCCTCGAAGGGCTATGTGCGGCGGCGCTGCTGTTGCTGAAGTGCTTGGGCCTGGCCTCCCCGCCACGGGAGCGCCGGGCCCGACCATTTTCGGGAGGGGGACGTCCCCGGATCTTGTCGGGCTTCATGTCGCGTCCGGCTCTGACGAGCTGCCGTATCGACGGCGCGGGCGCGACGCCTTCCATGCTTCGATCTCCGCCCGGTACCAGGCAATGGAATTCGGCCCCAACTCGATCGGACACGGGAATCGGCGAGCGCGAATGTCCCGCCAAAGCTGCACCCGGCTCTTGCCCGTTTCGGTGCAGACGCCGCGCCAGCCGCGGATCAGCTCGCTGCCAAACGGGTTACCCGCGTCGGCCGTTGTAGACATGTCACCTCGCTCTGACCATCGCCGGCTAATCCATCGCCGGCGATGCACGAGGTAACGATCAGCAGCGGGGTGAAATAGACGTCATAATTCGGTGCGACAATTCTTGGTGCGGCGATTCAATTATTTTTCTTCGGTTTCGCGCCCGCTTTTGACAATATCGGGAACTCAGCTGCGACGTTCCCCCATGCCCGATCGAACCCGCGGCCGGAAAGCCCAGCGAATTTGGCGGTCGCTTTGGACCGCCAGTAGGGTTTTGATTGTTTCACGAGTTCATCAGCGCCGACCTTTTGGAGCCAGCTTTCGCACTTGGTCTGAGGGCTGCTCGTGAGGCGATTTGTTTGCTCCTCTGATCGGTCTCGCCCAGCGCCAAGATTGTATGGCTGATCCAGGGCCTCGCCGTCCACAGGCGTGCGGTTTCGCTCAGCAAAGGGCCAAATCTTTTTTAACCTGCTCGGCGGCGAAATAGGGGTCTGGCCAGACCGCAGGAAGGATATCGGCTGGCACCGCTCCACTAATATAGTCGTCGAACGCCTTCGGCAGTTTGAGAACGTCCTGTTCTACGTTGATCGGCACCGCTAGGTCATGCCCGTTCCAGGACTGGAATTTCAGGCTGAGCCATTGCTCGGACGCTATTTTCTCCATATCGCCGGTCCCGTTCCGGCGCGCTCGTACTTCGAGATCGCCACGCCGCAAAGCCCGGTATATCTCCTCCTGCGTGGCGATGGCCCGTTGGCCGCGCAGCACTGCGTTCCTGGTCCTTTCCTGGCCGGGCGGCAGTTCCGGGTCAATACAGTACGCCGTCATCACGGCGCCGATATCCTCGGATACAACCGGCCGTGATGTGCCGTCTTCCGAAAAGGCCGTAGCCCCATAGCTCTCGGCCATGGCAAGCACGGTCGGCAGATCTGCAGCTAGAACCCATTTTAGGACCATCGCCGCGGTCCAATTGTCGACATCCGGCATCGCCCCCCCCGCAGGGAGCCCGCAAAGGTGACCGCGGCGGAAGGTCGGGTGCGGAGCTGACCTTGTCGGGTTGCAATCCCTATCCGCCGCGATTCGTATTCAGGCGCGCGCCAAGGGCACCACGTTCGACGCCGTCGCCTCGACCGGGTCAAGTATCCCGTCAACCATGTCGAGGAGCAGCGCCTCCCACCGTCTTAAAGCGTCGAGTTTCTCGTCGAGATATTCGAACCGGTCATAGACTGCGGAGGTCACGTCACCGCGCCGCGAGTGGTTGAGCAAGCGCTTTTTGAGCAGCTGATCCACCCTCAGCTTACCCCAATAGGTTGTTGCCGAGCGCCGCAGATCGTGCACGGTCACATCCTCGAGGCCGGCCGCCTTCCGGATCTTGATGATGCGTTTCTCGATGAAGACGCGGCGCACGTGCGAACCGGGCTTGACCGGCGACTCGAAGACGAAGTCGTGCCTCTCCCCCTTCATTCGATGCAGTTCGCGGAACAGGGCTAACGCCAGGGGCGGTAATGGCACGAGGTGCTCGCACTGGTTCTTGGCGTTGTCAGCGGGGATGGTCCAGGTTTGGCTGTCGAGGTCGATATCCGACCAGCGCGTCCGCAGCAACTCCATCTCGCGCTGGGCGGTGAGGGCGAGAACCTTGAATGCGACAGCACCACCGGCATGGCCCAGGACTTCAGGGTCCAGTGCAGCCCAGAAGCGCTTGTACTCGGCTTCGCGCAGGAACCGGCTCCGCCCCCCGCTCTCGGTCTGCTTCGTTACCAGAGCCGCCGGATTTACGGCTAAGAGGTCCTTCTCCTGGATTGCCCAGTTGAGCATCTTGCGCACGACCTCGAGCGTGCGGTTTCGCCTGGACGGGCGCGCCGCGGTCGAGAATTGGCTTAAGGAGATCGCGGATGTCCTGGCGCGTCACATCGACGAGCCGCTTGCGCCCGATCTGCGGGATCACGTCGCGATCGAGATTTTCCAGGTCCTTCTTCCAGGACCGCTTCTTCGGCTTGGCGTATTCCTCGATATAGGATCGGGCCAACTCCGCTACGGTTTCAGCCCGCTCGGTAAGCTTCTTGCGCTCGCTCGCCGGGTCGAGGCCCTTGCGCGCCTTCGCATGTGCATCCCACGCGAGGTCGCGGGCGCCCTTAAGGCCAATTTCGTCCACCAGAGCAAGTTTCATCCGGCGCTTCACGCCGTTGTAGCGGTAGATGAAGATCCACGCTCGCGTGCCCTTGTAGGAGATTCGGACACCGAACCCCGCCGGCTTACGTCCGGCATCGAAATAGTCAACCTGACCCGAGGTCGGAATCGGCAACGCCCTGACGCCTCGATCGGTGAAATTCTGAACCGGCATCATCACCTCGTGAGGTCGTTAATAGGTACCACATAGGTACCAAATTGCATGAAACAAGCTGAAGCCAGGCGACACCCGGTGAACGAGAGAGTTTGGCGGTCGGCGCTGATTAAGGAACCTTGAGACGTTTCTCTTTGTTTCATCAATGTTCACGGCAGTTCACGGACTGAGAGGTCAAATCCTCTCACTCCGACCAGTTTCTCCCTCGACGCCAGCATCACTCCCGAAACGACGGAACGTGATACGAAACACCCGCCATTGGCTGGTAGCGAGTTCCCAAGCGGCTCTCCCGACTGCGGGCGATCTGCGGGTAATCAAAGGTGCGAGTTCGTGCCAGCCCCCGCAGCCCCCGGCATCCAAGCCGCGCCGCCAACGACGGCTCAGCGAGCGCCGAGCTCGCTCGCCCGCATGATTTCAGGGTACAGCCGCTCGACGGCGGCACGACCATTATGGGGGTCGGCTGCCGGCCGCCGGGGTTGCGGATGGAGCCCTCGCATGCCGAGGGGGGAGCCGACCAGCACACGGATGCGGTAAATCTCGACCGCCAACGGAAATTTGTCGAACGGGCGACCCCCGCTGATCCACGAATCCATGTGGCCCGGACCCCAGTTGTATGCGGCGACCGCGTCGGGCCAGCTGCCGTATCGGCGGTACATTTGGGCCAGATAGGCCCGCCCGAGCGCCCGGTTCTCCCTCTCGTCAAAGCGGTCGCCGCCGCCGGCATCTAGAGCCGCTGCCGCAGAAACTTGCATCGGTCCTTGCGGCCCGTTTGGATCTGGACTCCACATTTGCGGATCGGCCCCGTGATTGGATTCGGCCCCCTCGACGGCAAACGCCACCCGCTCGAGCGCAGCGGCTTCCGCGCGCTCGAGCGACCCGATCAGCAGCGACTTTTCGGCTGTGGGGGGGCGGTTCGCTTGGGCAGCCGCGCTGTTGTCAGCCGTGCTAGCACCGAGGGTCAGGCACAAGGCTAACCCAAGGGAGACCCCAACCCGGAAGGGAGAGCCGCCGACCCGATATCCGGTCGCTCGCCGCATCGCTGACTCGGTTGAGTTGTCCCCTCTTCCTACTCCCAATAAGCCTGAACGATTGTGTTGTCGTCACCGAGGATCAAATTGAGCCGGTTCGGATTGTGCGTAATGCCTCTGATCCCGCGCGACGGGATGATCCAGCGCAGGATTTTGGGGAGATCCTCTTGACGGACGACACCTGCTTGTCCGGCTGGCGCCTGGCCGCGCTCAGCGAATTTCTTGCCGATGCAGTCCTTGCAGCTGTCGACCGTGATATCGGCCTGCTTCAAGCCGGGGATCGGTTTGACCTCGATCGTGTTCTCCGAGGCACGGACGCGTACGCCCTTGTATGGGTGGTTCTCTTCGAGCGTAAAGACCGCGCCGATCGGGACAAAGCCGTCCGCCGCCTGAGATTGCAGCGGCGCGGTCGCGATCAATTGCAGATCAAGGACGTCATCCTGAGCCTTGCCCGCGTATGTCGGAACCAGTTCCGGGTCACTCCAGCCCTGAGAGCTCGCCAACCCCGTCACCCGCACGATGTCGAGCCTGGGATCGGTGCTGGTGCGCAAGACCTCGACACTGGTCACAAAAAGCACCGGTAGCTCGGATGCCGCCTCGGTTTCGGGCGCGGCCGGGATCGCGGGCGGCTCGGACCCGGGAGCAGCGTATTGCGACGGCGGCTCACCGACGCTCGGCCGTACTGGCGTGACCTGCGCCAGAGCGAGTCCGACCAGGCCGCCCTGCATCAGAGCGGCGACGCCGAGCCCGGCCAACCGGCAGAGTGTGTTGTGCATACTATCCTCCGAATCGACTGAACTCATTCCCAAACGGCGGTCTCGGTGGGAAGAGCGCCCTCTAGAGGGGAGGATCCGCTCTGCCGCACTCGCTCGAGCGCATCGAGCACGAGATCGGTTGCGCGCATCTTGGTCAGACGGCAATAGGTCGTCTCACTGCTGGCAAAGCTGCCGTTTTCGGCGAGCTTGTTGACCGGCTCGCCGCCGCCACACACGCTGAAGTATTCGCAGCGCTCGCAGCACATCTCGACACCGGCCTGAATGTCCGCAAGCATCCTGGTGAAATTGGGCCGGTGCGGCAAATCGGCGAGGGCGTCGTGATTGATGTTTCCCAGGAGAAAATCTTCGTAGGCCGGGTTCTTCAAACCGAGTAGCTCGGGCGAAAAGGTCGAGATATTGCCGGCCCAATCCATGCTGATGATGGCGAAGGGCTCGACTAACTGATTGCAGAATGGAGCATCCGCAGGGCGTATAACTTGGCGTATTGCGTGCTCGATCTCACGAATAAACGTGATCTTGCCCGGAGCAGCGGCGGATAGCCGCCAGAATTCGCTCAGAAACCGGACATAGGCGGTCTCGACCCCCGCCTCTCGGAAAGATTCGGACACGTGGTCGCCCTCGGATTCCTCGACATTGAAGCACACCTGCTCGATCCCCTCCTCGACAAAGAAATCGAACATCTCGTGGGGTGCTGCCATGCTGGCCGCCGACAGCACCGAGATTACGTGGAACGGAACCTCATGCCGGAGCAACAGCCGGATGCCGGCCATTGTCCTGTCGAAGGTGCCCCGGCCCGCGCGGGTTAGCCGGTGGCGGTCGTGAAACTGCTTGGGGCCGTCGATGCTGACCCCGACACCGATCCGTTCTTCGGCGAAGAACGCACACCACGCCTCGTCGATCAGGGTCCCGTTGGTCTGAAACGAATGCGCCACTTCGACTTCCGCGGGCTTCAGCCGATCGATCATCCGGAACGCAGCGCGATAGAAGTCGATCGGCAGAACCATTGGCTCGCCGGCATGCCAGACGACCGAAAGGCAATCGCCGACCCAGCCCGACGCGAAAACCTGGGAGAAGAGATTGTGCAGTGTTTGTCGTGCGACGACTGACTTCGAGTTCCGATCCGGCAGGTAACAATAATGACAATCGATGTTGCAGAAAGGGGTGGGCTGGACGACCAGCAGGTCTATTCTCGGCACGGGGCGGCTCGCCGTGCGATCCCACGCAGGTCAATCACCAATTACGCCACCAATTATTCCAAGGGCGAAAATTGCGCCAATTGTTCCAGTTGGGCCAACCCCAGCCCCGGGGCCGCGCGCCCCAGTTGCGCCACCAATTGCCCCAAGCGAGGTGGAGTTCTCCGTCTTCCGATCGCGCCGACCTGCTATCGCCTTTAGCAACGTCGGAAACCGCCTCGCGAATGGCGGCGAGCCGTTCGCCGACACCCGCCCGGTCTGCGGCCAAAGGCTCGGCGCTTGTCGAATACCGGGCAGCAGCACTCGGCATCGTTGAGCCAAGCAACAGCGCGATGCCAGCCGCTCCGGCAGGTGCCATCCCGGACAGGATTCTGAGGTATTTATCTCGCAGCGACATCCCAATCACCCTTGCTCGACCGGAAGGGTTCTATAGCAAAGGACGGTCAGGATGGTCAAACCGCCGGACTTTACTCGATCGTTCGATACAAATGTTTAGCTGACGCCGCGGCTTCTCAATCTTGCCGTGCGAAACCTTGGAAAGCGTGCGGCAGGCGACGGATATCGTGGACGAGGTCGGGCGGCATCTCGCCGGCGCCGTCCCCGCGCAGGGTCAGCGCGTCGACGAGACCGCCGAAGCGGCGGTCGATCGCCGCGACGATCTGATCGTGTCGGCCGACCGCGGCAAAGATATGGACCGCATCATCCGGCACCTCGCTCGCCATCTCGCTCCATCGCCCCTGCCGGGTCAGTGCGTTGAGCTTGTGGCCCAGATCCTCCAGGCCATGGACCGCGAGCACCGGGTAATAGGCCGGTGTCGAGCCGTAGAAGGCGACACGCTGGCGCACCCACTCGAAGCGGCGGGCGACCGCCTCGTCATCCGGTCCGGTCGCGAGAAAACCACCGCCTGAAATTTCGTACTGCGCTCGCTTGCGGCCGACTTTCGCAAGACCGGCTTCGATCCGGGGCATGATCTCGTCGGTCAGGTATCTGCGGGTGCAGAAGCCGTGCAATTTGACGCCGTCGCATTCCTCGGCTGCTACCCTGAGCATCGCCGGACCGACCGCAGCGATCATGACGGCCGGCGGCGGCGCGTCGATCGGCTCCGGCGCGAAGTTGGGTGTCATCAACGTGAAGCGGTAATGCTTCCCTTCGAAGCCCGGCTTTTCGCCGGTCTTCCAGCATCGCCAGATGGCCCGCAACACCTGCACATATTCGCGCATGCGCGGCGCGGGCGGCGTCCACGCTACCGAGAAGCGCCGCTCGTTGTGCGCTCTGACCTGGGAGCCGAGGCCGATCACGAACCTCCCTCCGGTCGACCCGGCGAGGTCCCAGCCGACATTGGCGACTGCCATCGGGGTGCGGGCGAAGGCAATCGCGACGCCGGTATGTAATTCGATCCGCTCGGTCTGCGCCCCGGCTACCGCCAACACCAGAAAGGGGTCGTGCTTGTTCTCCATCGCGACGACGCCGTCATAGCCATCCGCCTCAATCGTCCTGGCAACCGCCCCAACCCCGCGCAAATCTTCCTGTGGCAGTGTCGCGAATACCCGCATCGACGCCCTCCCCTACTCCGCCCTGACGCCGCGATCGGGCCACAACCCACCCGCCCGATGCAAGACTTCTGAACCTCGGTGCGCTAACCTGCGCGATACCGATGAGGAGGGTTAGATGCCGAGGAATGTCGCGATCGGGTTGGGCCTGATGGAGTTCCCGTTCACCGGGGTCGCCGGGTTCTGGCGCTGGGTCGATCTGTGCGAGGCCGGAGGTATCGACTCGCTGTGGCAGACCGACCGCATGGTCAGCCGCGAGCCGATCCTCGAATGCATGAGCGTGATGGCGGCACTCGCCGGCCGGACGCGCCGGCTCAAATTCGGCGTCAACGTGCTGTCGCTGGCGTTCCGCGATCCGGTGTTGCTAGCCAAGCAATGCGCGACGATTGACGTGTTGTCCGAAGGGCGCCTGTTGCCTGCTTTCGGGATCGGCAGCCCGCTGGCACCCGAATGGCGGACCTTGAACCTCGACACCAAAACACGCGGCCGCAAGACCGACGAAGGGCTCGAAATCATCCGCCGGCTGTGGTGCGAGGACGAAGTCGATTTCGAAGGCGTCCACTACCACCTCACCGGCGCCTCGATCGCGCCAAAGCCGGTGCAGCCCGATCTGCCGATGTGGATCGGCGGCTCGTCCGAGGCGGCGGTCCGGCGCACCGCGCGTTTCGGCACCGGCTGGCAGGCGGGCGCCGAAACGCCGGCTCAGGTGACGCCGGTCATCGCCGGCATCCGTGCCGCTGCCGCCGCCGAGGGGCGTGCGATCGACGACGACCATTACGGCGCCGGCATCCCGTTCCGCTTCGGTCGGGCTGACGACCCCGGTCTCGCCCGCCTGTTTGAAGCTTACCGCAAGCGTACCGGACGCGACCCGCTGCATTATTTCGCGATCGGGGATGCAAGCGCGATCGTCGAGCGGATCGCCGCCTATGTCGATGCCGGGATCTCCAAATTCATCCTGCGCCCCGCGGCCCGCGGCGACGAGGAGATGCTGGGGCAGACGCGGCGGCTGATCGAGGAGGTCCTGCCGCTCACCGCGATGCGCTGGCCAAAGCCAGGCAAACGCCGCGGTGCGGCATGAAGGATCGACCCCGTCACCCCGAGCACGCCGGTTGATTTATCCCGTCCACCACTCTAGATCCATCGGCCCAGCGTTGCGTCCCCATCGTCTAGAGGCCTAGGACATCGCCCTTTCACGGCGGTAACAGGGGTTCGAATCCCCTTGGGGACGCCACTACTGAAGAACAGCTTTGATCATCAAGGCTTTTTCGGCCTGATTGTCCCACCGGACGCCACCGTCGGAAAAAGTGGGACACTTTTGTTGCTGTTTTGTACCTCGAGCAGCGGCGCCGCCGCGGCCTCCAGCTTGGCGCGGTTCGCCTTCTTGGTGTAGACCGCGGCCTGTTGCGGGTCGCTCCAGCCAAACAGCGCCATCAGCTGATGTTCACTGGCACCGGCTTCGGCGCAACGCTGCGCCCCGAGCTTGCGCAGCCCGTGTGCGCTGAGATCCTCAAGCCGGGCCTCCCGGCACCGTTTCTTGAACCAATTGCCAAAGGCTTTGACCGAATGGGGGTGGCCCCATTTCGTCACCAGATAAACCAAGTGTCCGATTGGTGTGGCGTTAATGCTTTGGCGCAGCGGCGCCAGAATGGGCATTTCGTGGGCCTTGGTGATCCGCGAACTGCCCTTGGTCTCGCTGAACACCAGCTTGCCGTCGCGCTCCATCTGCGGCCCGAGCCTGACGACGTCGCTGCGGCGCACCCCGGTATAGAGCAAGAGATCGAATGCCAGGCGTGCCTTGGTGCCAGTCGGATGGCGTGTCTCATACCGCACCACATCTGCCTCCGACCATGCCCGCAAGCCGTCGGGATTGTTGCTGCGCAACTTCGCTACCTCGCGCGCCGGGTTCTTTGTGGCGTAGCGATACTCCGGCGAAGTCGCCCAGGCGAACAGCTGCCGCAACGCCTTGACGCGGTTATTGGCCGCCTCGGGAAAGGCGGCCTTTTCATCGCGCAGCTTCGCAACGTGCCGCGCCTCCATTGTCGCGAACCGGAAATTGCCGGAGCGCTGACAAATCTCTTCGAGGATCCCGCGTCGCACCTTGCGGGTGCTCTCAGCGAGCGATTGAAATTTGGCCGAAGCGTAGTATTGCGCGCACAGCCAACGTATCGTCCCCGGCATCGCGGGAGTGTGCTGGCTTGCCGACCGCGGCTTCACTTCGCCTCGGAACGCGCGCTGATATTCCTCATCAAACGCATCGGTGCCGGGCATCTCTCTGAGGCGAATCTTTGGCTGCCCTTTGCGCCGGAAATAAATTCGCACATTGCCGTGCCGGTCGACATCCTCGACGAGGAATCGATAAACACGGATGCCGCTCTTATCGCGGAGTCGGACCTTCATCACAAATCGTCCCATTCGTTCTTTCGCCCGGCCGCATCGTCGAGCGCATCGAACGCCTCGTCTAGTTTTACCCGATCCCACACCTTGCGGCCGTCAATGCGCTTTGGCCTTGGCATCCGGCCATCGCCGACCATCTCGTCGAATTTAGTCACGCCAACGCCGATATATTCGGCCGCTTGGACGCGCGAGAGGCCGCGCGGCGCAAGAGCAAGCGGCAGGCAACTGACAGAGTTCCGGACCATCAGGCTATACCGCCTCTCCCATTGCGGTTCAGTTCCGGCAATTTGCGGTAGCGATCACTCCAATGACCAACTCGCCTCACGGTCGGCCCGCTTAGGGATGGGGTTTATGGCTGGCAAACCAGTCTCGTGCAGTTTCGCCCGAGCGGGCGGAGAGCCAGGAAGACATATTGTGCAGCCTCTCTGATAGTCAGCCAGCGCGGCTCCAGTCCGGAGCGACGACAGCGTCCAGGCATGATGCTCAACGTCGCACTAAAGTTAGGAAACCCGGAGAGTTCGGTCTCAGTTCGCTCTCCACAGACCCGGAACAAGAACTCCCGCGGGGCCGGTCGATCACGGTTCAGTCAATATCGCATGACGACTGAAATGTCAATGTTGACTTTCACGTTCTTTGGCTATAAAACTACGGACACGATCGAAATGGGGTAAACGGTTGGCGTGGTTTCGGTACGGCGTGATTGAGACGGCGCTCGCTGAGGTGTTTCGGGTCGAGCCGGATCAGATGAGCGCCTTTCGCAGTCGGCTGCGGCACTTACGAAATATCAATTGTCCTAAGCTCCCGAAAACAGGATCGGGACAGCCCGTCCTAATCACCCGCGAGCAGGCGATTGAAATCATGATTGCGCTAGAACTTGCCGGCCTGGGAGTGGCTCCGAGACACGCGGTCGAGGCCGCCAAGTTTTACGCGGAGGAAATCAGCGATCCAAAGCGGGACACGGTGGGCCGCGGCGATCGCTTGATCGTAACTCCAAGACAGGGATTCGGCGGCCCGGAGGATCCTCGCTTATCGACTGTGCACTTGCACGCTGACCCTGGGCGACTAGTGTATGCGGACCCGGACGTCGTGACCAGCCTACAACCAGCTACCCCCTCGCTCATTAACCGGTTGCTCGCCGGCGGTACATTCGCGGTTGTAAACGTGGCCAGGTCCGTCCCCTTGCTGGACCGTGCTCTAGGCCACGCCTCAGGCCAAGCCCGGCTTCACTCGAAAAAAGTAAACCGCAACAGTTAGTGCCCCGCAGCAAAAATGCCAAAGGGCGGCACTGTGGCAAGCAGCCGGCGGCTGCAATAGAGCGGACGGCGATTTCGCAGCCCTATACGGAAAAAGCAACGAAGCCGAGGCGTGGACGAGCCCGGCTCCTGAGACAAGCAAGAGTGAGAGCCACGCACGGAGATGTAGAGACATGACAGAGACCAGCGAGAACCTTCCGCTGCTAAAGAGCCGCGGACGCCCACGTAAAGACGGAACCCCGGCACAGCCGCGGAAACCGCGGAGCGAATGGGCCAAGCCAGTGCGTCGCGGTGCGCCGACCGATTCGGCTCCGCGGAAGGCTGTCGTACAGCTACCAATCTCGCATATCGAGGTCAGCGCGCGTCGACGCGCCCTGGACCAAGCAAGGGTAGAAGCACTCGCGCAGTCAATCCGAGACATCGGCTTGCAGACCCCGATAACAGTCGGTGATGCTGACGGCACAGCGACGCGCCTGATTGCCGGGCATCACAGGATTGAGGCAGCCAAGCTACTCGGCTGGCCAAAAATCCCGTGTTTTATCGTCAAGATGGATGAGTTCACGCGGCAGCTTTGGGAGATCGACGAAAACCTCTGTCGCGCCGCGCTGACCGAGCTGGAACGCGGCGAGCATCTGGCCGCACGAAAACAAATCTATGAGCAGCTACATCCAGAGACGCGGCAGCATGTTTCTGGCGCCGTGGCTGCCAATGCGGCAATGGGGAGGGGAAACGCAAGGGACAATTTGTCCGTAGCGTCCTTCACTGCCGACACCGCCGACAAGACTGGCTTAGATAAGAGGACGATCGGGCGGTCAATCTATCGTGCAGAGCATATCGCGCCGGATGTGCGCGACGCGATTCGCGATATGCCAGAGATAGCCGACAAAGGCGTCGAGCTTGATGCGCTCGCCAAAACCCCACCCGAACAGCAAGCCGCGGTGGTCGCGGCGATAAAGAGCAGTGATGCGCCGAACGTGCGTGAGGAGGTGCGCCGGCAAGGCAAGGCACCGGTTGGCGCCGATTCGTCTGCTGGACCAACTGGCCGCGCCGCCGCGAACACTGACAAGTGTATCGATACCATCCTTGGGAAGATCCGGCAGCTCGGCAAGCAAGATCGTGAGGTCCTATGGGACGCCCTAGCCGATCACTGGCAGGAGGAAATTAGCCGAGCACTCGCTTGTCGCCCCCCCGGTATCGCCGCCGCTACAACGCGGCCGACGCAGCATTGAACCATGAGCATTATCGCTCTCGCTTCGATTCGCATCGATGGCGGGACTCAACTGCGCGATGCGGTGAGCCCCGCCACGGTGGCCGACTACACCGAGGCCTTCGCGCCGGGGCCAAGTCTCCCGGCGAATCGCCGGAGCGCCTCGACTGGGAAGATCTAACACCACCAATGGGAGTCAGGATTGTGACCACCGACCGTTACTTTGATTTCGACACCGCGTTTGAAAATTTCGACGGCTGCATCGTCGAATACGAAACCCGCGACATCATGCCCTTCGGGAAATACCGCGGGCGACCGCTCGCCGAAGTCGCGGGCGACCACGCATATTCGCGCTGAGTTCTGGGATCGATGTATGCGCGCGTGAATCCGGAGCTTGCTGCTGATCTGGAGGTGATGCCCGAGCAGGTGCAGACTGGGGAGGTGGCGATGCGCGAGGTCGAATTGTTCGACCGCGGCTGCCAGGTGCTGCGACCCGCGATCTGGTGCCGGGAGGCGGTGCAATGAGCGCCAAAGTCAATCCATTCGTCAAAAACGCCATCGACATCATTCGTGAGCGCGGCACCGACATCTCCGTGGCCGAGCTCGTCAAGCTGCTGGGCGATCGCGAGCCGGCGCTGTCGCTATTCAATCTCGAATGCGCGGCACGCGAGGCGCTGCGCGTGGCACCGCAGATCTTCGCCGAGGAGCAGGCCCGTGAAGAGGCACGCCGTCGCGAGGACGAGGAACGTCGTCGCCAAGCCGAGGAGCAGGCCGCCGCCGAAGAGGCCGTGCAGCGTGCGCTGGTTAAACGGCTGTTTGCCCATTGCCGCAATTACAACCGCGCCACCCTCGAGGAGCTCGAGGTCAAGATTGAATCCGCGCTCGAGCACGGCTGGATTCGGGAAGAGCAGCGAAAGCTTGGCACGCTTTATTTCTGGGCTGATGAAGAGGCGGAAGAGGAGCCGGACGCATGAGCGAGGTCACGACCACGGAATACTTCGGCGGCTGTCCCCGGTGCGGAAAGGTAACCGACTGCCTGAACATCGGCCGCGGCAACCGGTTCTTTCGCAAAGAGCACAAGGTCACATGGTGCGTCGGATCTAACCTATTTTCGGACTGGAGAGACGAGATCGAAGAAGAGCGGCGGCGCCTGTACAATGAGGTTGGCCTTGATGACTTCACGGAGGTAAAGCCAATTTATCCCGCCGAGGAGCCGACCGGGATCTATTACCGCCGCGTCGCGAAGCCGAAATGAGCGCGCGCGATGCAACCGGCGCGATCGGCTTTGGTGGCAGACCGGGCCGGCAGCCGACAAGGCTGAAGCCTGAGCCACAGTCCAGGACTGCGGTGGGCGAATCGCCAGAGCGGTTCGATTGGGAAGATCTCTGGCGCCAATGGCAGGACTCCACACCGTGAAGAGAAACGCCGAGCGCCAAAAAGCATATAGAAACCGCCAAAAGCCACACCTACAGGAGCTGAGGGCGTTACTCGGCTACCGCGAGAAAAGAGCTGAATTCAAAAAGAATTATTTCGCTATCCCAGAAGGAGTCAGCTTCACCCCGATCCCGACGGTGCTGCTCGAGTCGGAAATTTGGAGCACTCTCGGAATTTACGATCGCAGGTTTATTGATGCGATCATGATTGCTCATGCGCGGGCCGGCGGCTGCAAAAATGGTCGTTTGGTTTTGACCTATGAGCAGTTGAAAGAAAAGGGCATCAGGGGCGACCGCATAAGACCGACCATCGAGAGGCTTGTTGAGCTCAAACTGCTCGAAGTGACGCACAAAGGCGGCCCAGGCGACCCGGCTCGATACCGCGTCACCTTCCTACCGCACCAGATCGAAGCGCCAAACGGCAGAGTGAGCCATTATCCGCCGGGCAACGACTGGATCGAGATCGAGCTCGAAATCATCGACGGCCGCCGTCACGCTCGCGAAAAGCGCCGTGACGCCCATAGGTTCACAAGTGAACCTGTACCAGGTGCTAAATGTGCACCCGTGGACGAAACCGAAACATTTTCCGAGCAAGGCGAACAACCGATTGATAAATGGCCAAAATCAGTTGCAGCGACGCCATGACGGTTCCTATCGGGACCCCAAGCCCGAACGCCGATTCATAGGTGCACATGTGAGTACTCATTATAGAGATTTGGATACCCCAATGATGGCGGATGGAGGTCGACGTCGTGTCGAAGCGCGATGATCCCACGGTGCGACAGCTGATCGAGCGTAAGTCGCGAACGAGTGCTCGGCTCGATTTTTTGGCTGTGCCGATTGGCAAGTATCGCGGGTTCCGAGTTCGTGATATTCCCGAGTTCGCTCCGGAATATTCGGCTTGGCTCGTCTCTCAGCCTTGGTTTAAGCAGAAATATCCCGATGAGGCTCTGGCGCTGGCGCGCGCCGTCAAATTTTGGAGTGACCCAGAATCGCGGCGGCGCGTCATCGAAAAGAGACGGCGAGCCCTTGAGGCAAAGCAAGCCGAGCAACTCGCGCAATTCGAGCGCGTCCGGCAAGAATGGCTCGATCGGCACAAAGTCACGTATGAGCCCCCCGGCATCATGCCGTTGGGAAAATACAGAGGGCAGCCGCTCTCCGTGGTGGCGCGCGACGCATTTTATTGCCGCTGGTTCGCCGGGTCGACCTATGCGCGGATGAATCCCGAACTCGCCGCTGATCTGAAAGCCGCCGTCGAGACAATTGCGTCCCGCCCGATGGTCTCAGTCGAGCACCACGATGGCGGCTGCGTCGTACTTCGACCGGCGATCTGGTGCCGGGCCGAACCATCGGAGACCGCATAGGGCTCCCGGCTCGACCATCTGAGGGGCCAAGCCAAAAACCCGGTCGGAAACGGCCGGTTCCGGCGATCTCGGCCACCGAAGTGCCGCAGACACCGTCTACGCCCGATTTCCAAAAGCCTGTGCGGACTGAGTCTCTTCTCGACGAGGGACGACTGATGGGTGCGCAAGGGAATCGTTCACGCCCTCGATGAGGCGAGCGGTTCTGCACCGGCGCTCTCGGATGATCGTGTAATACGTCGTTGCGAGCGGCAGATGACATGCTGGACGTAAAGACCCGATTGTCGTTGCGCTCCGTTGGAATCGGGCGTATAAGAACATTATAGGAACTCTTTCGCGCATCGCGGTCTTTAGATAGCTGCGCTGGGTTGATCGCGGGAGCGATTCCGGCCTTGGGGAAGGCCCATTGGGGGTCACTATAATGCGAAGTTTCCGGCTCGGCGGAGTTGGCGTCGATGTCGTTGAGACTGTGTCCGGGCGATTGCGCGGCAAGTCTGGTTCGATGCTATGAATAGAACCTGCGAAATCGCGCTCGCGTCTTCGGCGATCGTGCCTGGTCCCCCGGCCGAGGCCATCCGGTTGACTCGGCACAGCCGGGACGGCGCTTCCACCGTGGATTGCCCGGCATATCTGGGTGATCTGAACATCGCCCAGCGGGCGGCCGTCAGATACGGCGTCTCTGATATCGGGCCGCTGCTCGTCATCGCGGGCGCAGGGACGGGGAAAACGAACACGTTGGCACATCGAGCTGCCCATCTAATCCTGACGGGCACTCCGCCGGCGCGGATCCTGCTGCTAACCTTCACCCGCCGCGCCGCTGCGGAGATGACCAGCCGGGCTCAGCGTATCCTAGCTGCGGCGCGCGCTACGTCAAAGCCGAGGGCCTTTGGGCCGGGTGGCGAAATCTCCTGGTCCGGCACCTTCCACGCGATCGGCAGCCGCTTGCTCCGCGAACACGCCGACAGCATTGCACTCGATCCTTCGTTCACTGTTCTCGACCGCGCCGATTCGGAGGACCGCCTTAACCTGGTTCGCAACGACCTAGGTTTGGCGAAGAAGGAGGCGCGTTTCCCGCGGAAGCAAACGTGCCTGGCCATCTATTCGCATACGGTGAATGCCTGTTGCCCGTTGATGGATGCGCTGGAGAGCGCCTTCCCATGGTGCGCGGAATGGGAACCTGAATTGAAGGAGCTTTTTCGCGGCTACATAGAAGCGAAGCAATGCGACAACGTGCTCGACTACGACGACCTGCTGCTCTATTGGGCGCACATGATGGACGAGCCTGCGCTCGCACGGCTCGTAGGAGAGCGGTTCGATCATGTCTTGGTTGACGAATACCAGGACACGAATGCGCTGCAAGCGCAGATCCTGCTGCGTATGAGGCCCGACGGCCGCGGCTTGGCCGTAGTCGGCGACGACGCGCAGTCGATATATTCATTTCGAGCCGCGACACTGCGGAACATCTTGGACTTCCCGAAGCAGTTCACGCCGCCCGCCCACGTCGTCACGCTCGAGCAGAACTACCGCTCGACGCAACCGATTCTAGAAGCGTGCAACGCGGTGATCGCGCAGGCGACCGAAGGCTTCCGCAAACAACTCTTTTCAAACAAACCATCCGGGGAGCGGCCGCAGCTGGTCGTGGCGGCCGATGAAGCGGCGCAGGTCGAGTACGTCGTCGAGCGCGTCTTGGAGCACCGAGAGGCAGGCATTGACCTGAAACGCCAGGCGGTGCTGTTCCGCGCGGGGCACGATAGCGACCAGCTCGAGGTCGAACTCACGCGCCGCGGCATCCCGTTCGTCAAATACGGCGGACTGAAGTTCCTTGAGGCGGCGCATGTCAAGGACATGCTGAGCGTATTGCGCTGGATCGAGAACCCGAAAGACACCATCGCCGCGTTCCGCGTGCTGCAACTGCTGCCAGGGGTCGGGCCGGCAACGGCGCGCAGCGCGCTGACGCATCTCTCCGGGGCCGGCTGGAACTTTGCTTTGCTGAACGCCTTCCCGGCGCCGCCGTCCGCCGCCCCGCACTGGCCGGGGCTCTGCACGCTCCTTTCCGAGCTGCGCAACGAAGCAACGCCCTGGACGGGGCAGATCGCTTTGGTTCGTCAGTGGTATCTCCCACATCTCGAACGCCTGCACGACAATGTTAGTGCGCGCGCGGCCGATCTGGATCAGCTGGAGCAAATTGCCGGTAGTTATGCGACGCGCGGAAGCTTCCTGACCGAGCTGACCCTTGACCCGCCTCAGGGCACGAGCGCCGAGGCGGGTCCGCCGCATCTCGATGAGGACTACCTCGTGCTGTCGACTATCCATTCCGCGAAGGGCCAGGAGTGGGATGTTGTGTTCGTGCTCAACGTAACCGACGGCTGCATCCCTTCGGACATGGCGGTCGGTAGCCCTGAGCAGATCGAGGAAGAACGCCGTCTCCTTTACGTCGCGATGACGCGCGCCCGACAGCACCTGCACCTGGTGCAGCCATTGCGGTTCTTCCGCGCCCATCAGCATCGGCATGCCGATGGTTATATTCTGTCGACGCGCAGCCGCTTCATTCCAGACGGCATTCTCGATCTGTTCGAACGCCGTGCCCATAGCCGCGGTGGTCACCATCCGGGGTCGCAACCTGGATCCCAGGTACGGGTCAACGTGGCGGCCAGGATGAGAGAAATGTGGAACTAAGCAGAGAAAGCCAATCTGTGTCCTGATGATCCGGGCGACGAGAAACAGACAATGGGTTAGCCCTCCTGTTTCTTACGATCTGGTTCATCCAAGGGAAATACCCTTTTAACCGCTCACGCTCAGCTTCTCGCTGTCGATCAGCGGACGTGGGCCGCTCGGGTCGCCAGACCCAATGACTGCCGTGATTGGTGTTTATACCGAGCCAAGGAATCCTGAGAGGGCCGGCCCAGTCCTCGACCATCTGCGCCTAATTGCCGGCTGATTGCGGCTTAGGCAATGGATAGCCAGATCGTGATCTGGACTTAAGACACCTAAATGTTTCATGAAATCAACATCCGCTTTTGGTAGTGATTAAGTTGACAGAACCATTCTATTGTGATAGACACAACGACGAGAAACGGGGGTTTTCTCTAATGTCGTGTTCTTTAATGCCTCGCGACCGCGGCCTCAATTGCTGCGCCGACCAACCCGTCGCTGATGCCGCTGTGCCGCATTCTGAGCGCGTGCAGCGGGCCGGGTCCATGCCGGGCGGCAAGGGTCGTCTGCGCCAGCGCCGATCGGGGCCAATGCCGCTCTCACTGGCTGGGGCCCGACTTGACGGCGTGATCTTGGCGATCAACAGGGCGTCAGAAGCAGTGGCGTCAAGAAACCGCAAGACCGCCGCCGGGGCAATCCAGGAGCCAAGCGGGACAAATTGCACACCCTCACGCGCGCGCGTGCAATTCATTCCGTTCGACCAGGCTAAATTCCGGCGGAAAGAGAATGCACGGGCCAGCGATGGTCGGGGCGCGCCGCTGCTGGAATCGCTGGTGAGTCGGCCCATGCTCTTTCGCCGGAACGATGTTGCCTGGCTGACGGCGCGTTCTTGGCGGGCTGAAACGAGGGCGCGGGACATGGCGGCATTCCGCCAAGCGAAACTCGAGTGCGACCCGGAGCTTATTGTCCGCGTCGGCGAATTGCTGGCCGCGCTAATTTGCCAGGTGCGTGGCCGCCAATGTGCAGACGCTGTGACCACAGTCCCCTGCGGGCACTCGCGCCGGCACGATTGCTTCGGCAAGCAGGTTGCGCAGGCGGTCGCTAAGAGCCTTGATCTGCCGTTTGTCCAGGTGTTCGCCGATCGCTTTTGCCCAGGCGTCTCGCACCCGAAGGAATATCGGAAACTAGGTCCCCTCGAGCAGGTCTCAACGGCGCCGGCGTCGCTGTTGTTGGTGGATGATCTCGCAACTTCGGGTTGGCATATCGAGGAATCGCTGATCGCTCTGCGGGACCTCGGGAGTGCGGCCTCGGCGTTTGCGTGGATCTCAAGAACGGTATCGCGCCAATGAAGGTCGGTATTGTTGGTAGTCGCCGCCGGACCGATCGCACCGCGATTGAGGCTTGTGTGGTCGAGCTAGAGCCGGAAACGGTCGTCGTGTCGGGTGGAGCGCGCGGCCCTGATCAATGGGCAGCGGAGATGGCGCGGCGCCGGGGCATGTCCGTCATCGTGCTCGGTCCGCAGCTCGGGCTGGTTCGCTGCTACGGCGAAGCGGCGCGACGTTACCATGCGCGCAACCAAGAGATTGTCGATGCAGCGGACCGGATCATCGCCTTTGTCGCACCGGATCGCAGTGGCGGAACCGAAGACACGATCAGGCGCGCCAGGCGCGCCGGCAAAGCGGTTGAAATCCGATGAACTTGAAATTTACGCCGAGACGCCAGAAGCGCTTCCTCGATGCGCTCGCCGAGATCGGAAATATCTCGCAGGCGGTCGCTCTGGCCGGCACGAACCGGAGTTCCGTATACGCGGCCCGTAAGCGTGACGAAGCCTTTGCGGCGGCTTGGGATGAAGCGCTCGAGATTGCGACCGACGGCCTCGAGCAAGAGGCGCGGCGCCGTGCGGTCGTGGGGGTCGACGAACCGATCGTGAGTCACGGTAGGCTCGTTATCGACGAGGATGGCAACGCTGTCACGGTCAAGCGCTATTCGGACGGGTTGCTGATCGCGCTGCTGAAGGCACACAGCGCAAAATTCGGGGACCGGACGAATGTCAACCTCGCCGGCAGAGATAGTGGCCCGATCATAGTCACCATCAGCCCGCGGGACGAGGGCCACTAAACCTCCCAAAAGTCTCCACGGCAAAACGACGTTTGCTGCGGAGAGCAAAGCCAGCATAGAGAAGCTGCGCGCGCTCGGGCATGGCACGAACGGCATAACCCGGCTGGCGATTGACGCTGAGCTCGGTCTGACGCCAAAGCAGATCGAGCTCGACGATATCCTCAAGGGCCCGCAGCGCCATACGCTGTTCTATGGCGGCACCCGGTCCGGTACGACCGTCTATTCGTCCGCGCCATCATGCTGCGCGCCATCTCGGCGCCAGGCTCGCGACGTGCAATCCTTAGGTTCCGCGGCAACGCGGCGCGGAATTCTATTTGGGGCTCGACACCCTCAGGCGGGTGCAGAAGCACTGGTTCCCGCAGGTGCCGATGCGAGAGCACCGCCAGGACGGGGACATCACGTTCGCCGACGGATCGGAAATCTGGATCGGTGGTCTAACGAAAAGGAGCGGGTCGAAAAAATCCTGGGCCAGGAATTTCGACTATTTATTTCAATGAGTGCTCGCAGATCATTTATTCCTCGATCCTGATGGTGCTGACCCGCCTCGCCCAGGTGTCTCGGATATACGGAGCACGAGGCCACATTGCTGCGCCTAAATGAAGCCGAAATGACGCCGAAGGTCGACACCCCACCGGTGCCGACGCCAGAAAAGGCGGGAATCTCTTTGAGCTTTACCGCCGACAGGCGGCGGAGCTTGCCGCAGGGAGAAATCAATAGCGCAGGCGGATCATTTTTACGAAGAATGTACCGCACGGGTATATTTTTCGAGCAGCTCGACGATGATCTCGGTCTGGCCCCGATCGCCGTCTGCCCATAGAGGTTTTCCTCAACCCGTCTCGGGATAGGCCGAGGAGATGAGCCGCCACCAAAACTCAGCGATCTGCTGATCACGCCCGTGAACGGTGAGGGAATTTCCCTCCTGTACAAACAGCGGGGGAGGCTCGTTGCGTCGATCTTTGCTCGGCCACTCTTGGTCCCGACAACGCGCCCTGGCGATGCCCGCCGGCTCCCTGGTCAATCCTGCCAGAAGCCGTTGAACCGGCCCGAGGCAAGCTCAGTGTAGCGCACTGTGTGTTGAATGTTCCGATGCCCCAGGTAGTGCTGAAGCGTGCGGGTGTCTTGCCCGTCGTTGGCCAGCTTGAACCCGCAAGCATGGCGCAACATGTGCGGGTGAATTGGGAACGCCAGCGCGCTCGCCTCACCGATCCGCGCCAGCATCTTACGAAAGCCGGCCGGTGTCATCGGCGCGTCACGCTCGGTCTGGAATACATGTCGCCCCTCGGGCTGCTCCCGCCTCAGGCGCCGCAATGCTCGGATCTCCTCGCCGCCGAGCGGATGAACCGACGGCACGCCATGCTTCAGCCGCGTGACGTGCAAAAGCCCCTGGCTGAAATCCACTTGATCCCAGGTGAGCGCGACCAGCTCCCCGACGCGGAACCCGTGTCTGTAGGCCAGCAAGATCATTGTCGCGTCGCGATGGCCGTAACGGCCCCGGTTTTTCGCGGCGGCGATCAGCGTCTTGACTTCGGCTGGCGTCAGATACTCGCGCGGTCGACGCTCGCTGTTACGCTGGCGGCGCGGTGGCCCCGCCGGCTCGCCCACGACCCGCAGCGTTGGGTGCTTCCGCGCAACTGTCCCGTTTTGAGTGCTTGGCATGACCTCTTCCTTTTCCGTCGGAGCCAGGATTTCCGGGGGTCGCTGGAGTGCGACTGTCGCGTTTGTGACCCAAAATGGGACACTTCCTATGCGGGAGCAAACAAGATTGTGCTTAATGAAAGATTGTGGAGAAGTCCGCCTCGAAGGGAGCCATGTCGCGTCCCCTGCGATCCGCGCAGCCGAACTCTGCTGGTTCGCGCGAGCGCCCAGCGATCCGCCCTTCGACTGGCCGGTGCAGGCGTCCCAGCCCGATCCTGCGCTGTAGCCCTTATGCTAAATTACGAGTCGGTCCAGGCAACGGCGAGACTGAGGAGCGTCCTGGAAGCGGCTATGAACTGCTTCTGGGCGCAGGGTTACGAACAGACCTCGGTTCGCGATCTCGCGGAGCAAATGGGAATCACGGGTGCCAGCCTCTACAACGCCTTCGGCGACAAGCGATCGCTCTACCGCCAAGCGCTCCGCCACTACTTGGCGCAAACCGTCCGCGAGCGAGTCGCCCGTCTGCAACAACTGCCGCCTGTTGCGGCGGTTAGCACGTTCTTTGACGAGATCATCGAACGGTCGGTGACCGACGGACAGCGCCGCGGGTGCATGCTCGTCAACGCGGCACTCGAATTGGCGCCCTACGACGCCGAATTCCAAAAGCTCGTCGCCGAGGAGATGATCTTCATCGAGGCTTTCTTCCGGCGCTGTGTCGAGGCCGGGCAGAAAGACGGTTCGATCTCCGACACCCGCCCAGCGGCCGAGCTGGCCAAAGTACTGCTGAGCGTACTGCTCGGTATTCGCGTCCTGGCGCGGACGCGCCCTCAGCGGGACGTTCTGGAGGGTGCTGCGAACGGCATCATCGAGCTGTTCAAAAGACCAATACCATAACAGCGGGACGATCTGCGTGACTTCCGCGATCGCCAGCCGAGGTGCGCCTGTGCCAGCCATCCCATCAGACCGGCGTGAAGCCACCGTCGGCGACGAGATCATTAGCGGTGCTGTAGCTGCTGCCGTCGCAGGAGGCGAGGACAGGGCCGCCGCATCAGCCAAGCGGAGCTCGCATGACTGTGGCATCGCCTGCAACCGCTTGCTACCGCTCGAAGTCCTGCCGCCGCGCTCGAATCTTCGTCGCCAACATCCGCAACCGGCACACGCGCCGGGCCACGCCCGCGCCGCCGATGGATTCCTGGCCTGTGCGCGAGCGTCGGCGTGCTGTTGTGAAGAGTGGAACCCTCTGCTCACGGGGACAGGACTCCTCCGATCCTTGTGGCTACGAGAGGTCGGCGCTTAATTAGGCCCGATATTTATTTTCGCCGCAGGGACCGCGCTCTTGACATTGGTGCTCGGCACCTCGGCTCGAGTCTTCGCCTCGGACCGGCTCATAGCTTCGAGCGCGCCGGACTGTACCGTCACGGAGGAAGCGCTTTGCCGCGGGGCGCCAGAAGCGAGACGATGGCCATCAGGAACCCGGGAAGCTGGGCAATGTTGGTGGAATAGGAGCCTCCCCATGGCGCAGTCCGTCCAGCCAGGTCGGTTCGGCCACAGCGGCAAGCCCGACGATGCGTGGCTGGCAAAACAGAAGAAGGAGCCGATCCTCGAACCGGAGCTGCCGATCATCGATACGCATCATCATTTGTGGGACCGCGGCGGCTGGACCTATTTGCTGCCGGAACTGCTCGCCGACCTCAGCACCGGCCACAACATCGTCGCCACCGTCTTCGAGGAATGCCGCTCGATGTATCGCGCCGACGGGCCGATCGAGATTCGTCCGGTCGGCGAGACCGAGTTCGTCGCCGGCATCGCCGCGATGAGCGCGAGCGGAAGCTACGGCCCGATCAAGGTGGCGCAGGGCATCGTCGGCTACGCCGATCTCGCGCGGGGCGACCGGGTCGAGCCGGTACTTGAGGCGCTGATCCGCGCCGGCGGTGGCCACCTCAAGGGCGTGCGCTATTCGGTCGGTTACGATGCCGACCCGACCATCATCGGCAACAGCCGCCCGGATTCGGCACCCCATATGTACGCCCGGCCCGAAATCCGCGCCGGTGTGGCGCGTCTCGCCGCGCACGGGTTGGCGCTCGACGCCTGGTGCTACCATCCGCAGCTCGCCGATGTGATCGCCTTGGCGCAGGCGGTACCGCAGGCGACGATCGTGATGTGCCATGTCGGCGGCGTGCTCGGCTATGGCGCCTATGCCGGCAAGAAGGACGAGGCTCATGCCGCATGGCGGGCCAGCATGGCGGAATTGGCCACGTGCCCGAACGTCTCCGTTAAGCTCGGCGGCATGCTGAACCGCGGCGCCACACTCAACTTCCGCGAACTTCCGGTGCCGCCGAATTCTGAAGCCTGGGCCGCGGCCTGGCGGCCCTATGTCGAGCCCTGCATCGAGTTGTTCGGCGCGGATCGCTGCAATTTCGAAAGCAATTTTCCGGTCGACAAGATGGGCACCGGCTACGCGGTATTGTGGAACGCGTTCAAGCGCATCATCGCCGGATGCTCTCAGAGCGAGAAACTCGCCCTCTACAGCGGCGCGGCGAAGCGGCTTTACCACCTTGACTGAGGCATTATTCGTACCTGCAAATTCCGTGATGAAATTTGCATGGTGGGTGTTCGTATTAATGGACCGATGATGATGCGTTCGTCCTCGGCAGCGGCGCATCCGGTTTAAGACGTCATTGTCGTCGCCACGGTGCAAGCTAAGCAAAGAAGGCGAGTTCACTACCCTTTGGGTACCTTCTGGAGGGTTGGCCGCGAAAGGGCTCAACTGCGTCCATTCCGATAGTGGTCGGATCAGGCTGAATCCTTTCGACGACCGCAACCATCAGCCGGGTATGTTGCGCTTCAATAGGCGCAGCAATCGGTCCGGCCGTCCTGCAAAATTCAAGACCTTCTATGTTCTGAAGAACATGTCGTACTGAATTGAATACCGTCAATTATTGCGCCGCAATTTCGCACTGTAAATTGCGTGCTCTGAGGTAGATTTTAATGCCGATAGCGACAACGGCGCTTCAGACCGGGTCTTCGCGACACCTCAGTGGCGACCGTCGCCAAGAGCAATTCTCGGCGCTCCTGGCGACGTCCGGCGGCGAGATGGTCTTCGATGCCGTCGAGTAGCTTTTTACCGTCAGGCAGGCCCCGAAATTGACGCGGTGCAGAGCCAGGTCCCGTCAACGGAGCAGGCATCACCGCGAGCACGCCTATACCGAAACCCTCTCTGGAATTACCCCTCGAGAACAGCGCATTTCCTCGCTTGACAATGGGCCGTCCACGATATACCGAAAAGAAATCGCTGCCGCCGACTAGCACTTGATGACCGGTTCCGGTTTAGTTCCAGCCCGTACTAGGGCACGATCGGCCGGCAAGTCTACTCACAATAGCGCGACCGCAGCTCGCAAGGGATATCGAGGGTGGCTGTTCGTTGGGCAGACCACAGCATCTGTTGGTTTCGTCATATATAGGTGGCTATTAAAAAATCGGGTATTCGTCACCACCAATGTGCTGATCATGTCACGGCTTTTCGGACAGTGGATTTACGTGCATAACAAACGACGCCAGAGGGTGGCGCGGGCGCGCTAAGCGGCGCTGTCACCTTGGCTTGATGCCGACGATTGCTCGCGTATTTGCGGGGCGAAGTGTGAGAGATAGGCAACTTTACGGCTTGCCGTGAACCCGACAACATTCGATGACCGTCGCAGTTGTAGTCTGTCGTCAAAATCCCCCATTGATCGCTCCGAAATAAGGTTCGATCATTGTAGAGATCGTTCGCTGGCCGTCTCGGTTTCCGTTTCTTTGCAACAGCGCCCCGACCAGAACGCGTCATCCTTCACTCCCCAGCTCTTTGTTGCCTCACCGGAACCAATGGCTCGCGTGTCTCGTTGGTGACGGCAAGGTGCAGTTGGATAGAGGCTGCAGTGAGAGCGTGAAAAAATCTCGCCGGTACACTCGGCCGCGTTCTGCAATAGTTGTCCTGTTGCCCCTTTCTTTGGAAACAGTGTCGGAGGGTTGTACCATGGGTAGAGGCTTACTGCTTTGGTTGCTGGGAATTCCCATTCCGGTAATCATTCTGCTCTACGTGTTCCACGTCGTCTGACCATTACCAAGGGGCCGAACCAGACCAGAGGCCTCGACTGGCATCACCGACGGAACTGTCGTCGCAATTCCACTGTTGGCGGCATGTCTGATCTCAAACAGGAGGAAAATATGTCGAACGCAACCAGGACCGCGATCTTCGCCGCCATCATCGCCGCTGCAGCGCCCGGCGTCTACGCGCAGACGAGCACAATGCCGGCGGCGCGTACCGCAGTGACGAGCCATATCATTCAATCGGACGAGGTCCGCGCCAGTAAGATGATCGGTAGCACGGTCTACGACCTGCAAAACCGTGACATCGGCAAAGTCACGGATCTCGTCCTCAATAAGGACGGTGCCGTTGATGTCGTCGTGCTTGACGTCGGCTCGTTCCTCGGGATGGGTGGCAAATACGTCGGCATACCGATCAGCGACATCAAGACTGACAATAACCGTCTGACGCTCGACCGCACCAAGGAGCAACTGCAAGCGATGGCGGCTTACCAGCTCGAGAACCCGGACACTGGCGCCGGGACCTCGACGTCACCAGCTACTGGCGGGCGCCTCGGTCGATAAACGAGGCAATCTCGTCAGGACGGGCCGGGCGGACGTCCCTCCGCCCGGCTCGTTTTGCTTGGGACACGAGATCAAAAGTACGATTGGCGAGGTCTTTCCTTGGCGGCACCTTCCCCGAGACCTGGAGAGACGACAGCGAGAAAAATGCGAGGGATTACCGCCGCCTTGGGTAGCGACGATTTTTCTCCGGGGATAAACTGACCGCAGCCTAATCAGGTCGCCATCCATCCGCCGTCGACGTTGTAGGCCTCACCCGAGACGTAGCTTGCGCGCTCGGAGCATAGCCAGACGACCATTTCGGCGATTTCTTCAGGATTGCCCATGCGCTTGAACGGGACCTGTGCGCGGATCGCCTCGCCGCGCCGTCGCATCCTGTCCTCAGTCATCCGAGTCTTGATAAACCCGGGGCAGACGGCGTTTACCCGGATGCTGGCGTCGGCGTATTCGAGGGCCGCGGTCTTGGTCAGGCCGACCACGCCGTGCTTGGCCGCGACGTAGTCAGAAGAAGTCGGCAAGCCGGCGAGGCCGGCGATCGATCCGGTATTGACGATCGCGCCGCCGCCCTGGGCCTGCATTTGCGGCAGCTCGTGCCGCATGCAGAGCCATTCGCCCTTTCAAACGAAGGCGATCTCGATCGCTTCGCCGGCTGCCCTCCGCAGAAACCCCTCCGAGACCGCCAACAAACCTGTGACGCAGACGGTCTCCGCCGTGAATGTGCTGCGCCGCGCGAAGCGAGAAGCTACTGCGTGATCTTGGCGACGTGTTCGGTGGCTGCTTCGGCACTGTCGAGCAGCTGCCGTAACCGCGCCCGCTGGGCTCGTGACAGGTTGGCGCCGCTATCAAACGCCTCGAGGACCAGCTCCAAATTGCCCGAGATGACCATCAACAGGTTGTTGAAATCATGCGCGACCCCGCCGGTCAACTGGCCGATCAGGTCGAGCTTCTGGGTATGCCAAAGCGCTGCTTCCGCCTGGCGGCGATCGGCAATCTCGTCGCTGAGGCGCCGGTTGGCTTTGGCGAGCTCGCGCGTTCGCTCGATGACCAACTGCTCGAGATTGCGATTGATGCGCCGAGCTTCCTGCTCCGCGTTACGCAGGCGGAGCAGCGCGTTCACCGTGACGATCAATTCGTCCGGCTCGATAGGCTCGACGAGATAGGAATCGGCGCCGCCGTCGAGCGCCCGAGTGCGGTCGGCTACACTGGTGAAGGCGGCCGAGGTCTGCAGGACGACAATATTTGGAAAACGGGATTTGATTTTGCGGCAGACTTCAATGCCACTCAAATCCGGCAGCTTTACCTCGAGTAGGGAAGATGAGGCTCCTCTGCAGCGGCTAAAGCGAGTGCGTCACGGCCGAGACTTGCCCTCTGAGACGGCGTAACCCTGGCGCCGGAGCAGACGGCTTTTGGCGTAGCGCGCGGCCTCGTCATCATCGACGATCAGAATCCGCCCCGGTTCGCCGCCGCTCATGCCGCCTTCAAGGGCGATCCGCCCAGGGCTCCGGTGATGGCGCCGGTGAGCGCACTGCCGGAAAGGTCGGATTTCGACATGATGTGCGCCGCGCGCCGAAGTCGCTGCCGCTCGTCCAGCGTAAGGATCGCCGAGGTCAGCACGATCGCCGGAACTCCGTCGAGACTTGTCTGATCGCTGATTCGATCGAGGAGCTCGAAGCCGGTCATTTCAGGCATCTTCAGATCCAGCAGCACGACATCGGGCGGCTCGTTCAACAGCTGTGCCAAGCCCTCGGTTCCGCTCTTGGCCTCCCGCACGTCATAGACACCGCGGGGCAGCAACTGGCGGACCAGATATCGCGTCACTTCTTCGTCATCGACCAACAGCACTCGGGTCGTCGATCGGTTGCCGGTGAGCCGATTGAGAATATCGAACAGCTGCTCGCGATCGATCGGCTTTTGCAGGTAGGCGTCGGCGCCGAGATGGAGCGCCTTGCGTTCCTCGCCGGTCGAAGAGGTGACGACGATCGGGGTATTGCCGGTCATCTCCCCTTGCCGCAGGCCGAGTATCAATCGCCAGGATTCGTCGCCAGCCAGCACTACATCGAGCAAAACCGCAGCCGGCTGCATGCGCTCGAGTGCACGCTTAGCGGCGGCGACCGTGCGCGCGACGATGGGTTGATAGCGGGTGCCGCTGAGCAGTCGCTGTATCGCGAAACTGTCGGCGAGATCGTCATCTACGACCAGGACCGGGATGCGGGTGGGATCGACCGCCCACTCCTCCTCCGCCGCTTCGACAACTTCGGCGGCGCGATATATCCGCGGCACGGTCACAGAGAAGACCGAACCCTGCCCCGGGGCGCTCTGGACCGCGATACTGCCGCCCAGCAGTTCCGCGAACCTCTTTGACAGCGGCAGACCCAATCCGGTGCCCTTGACGCGTGACTGCATCGGATGGGTGACCTGCCCGAACTCTTCGAAAATGACGCCGAGGTCCTCTTCGGCGATGCCGATGCCGGTATCACGGACGTGAAACGTAACGGTGGCTGCATCCGGATCCGCGATGCTCCAGACGCGCACCTCGCCCTTTTCGGTAAACTTGATCGCGTTGGAGAGAAAATTGCGCAGGATCTGCGACACCTTGCCCTCGTCGGTGTGGAGCGCCGGGACGTCCTCTGCATCCTCGAAAATCAGCGTTACCGCATCACCGACGAGCAGCGGCCGCAGCATGCCGCGAAGCGCGCCGAACAAGTCCTCCACTTTGAACTCGACCGGTGTCACCACCGTCTTGCCGGCCTCCACCTTGGCGAGGTCGAGCAGGTCGTTGACCAGCTCCGTCAGGCTTTCCGCCGACTTGCGGATGAACTGCACCTGCTTTTCCTGCTCCGGCGTCAGATCGCCGTCGGTGCGGGCGAGCAGGAGCCGCGACAAGGCGAGGACCGAATTGAGCGGCGTGCGGAACTCGTGGCTCATGTTGGAAAGGAATTGTGACTTCAACTCGTCGGCACGACGGAGGTGGTCGGCCCGCTCGTCGAGCTCGGCATAGAGCGCCACGACCCCGCGGTTGGTGTCCTGCAGTTCCTGGTTGAGCTGCGTGAGCGCCTCCTGCCTGTCCTGCAGCTCCTGGAACTGCGCTAACATTTCCTGGTTCTGACGCCTGATCTCGTCGACCGGGTCAGCCGGCTCGTCCGCCGCGAGCGCCTGGCTAATGCGCGTCAGCAATACCCGGTTCACCGCCGGCGCGCGAGACGGGAGAAACTTGGCGACGCGCACCGTCGTGCCAAGGCCGAGCTCCGACTCGATGTGGAAGGCGTCCATCAGCCGCTGCGCGCCCCGCAGTCCGACGCCCATCCCCTTCTCGGACCGCTGATTGCCCGCCAGCACGGCGTCGAGGTCGGCGATGCCCGGCCCCTTGTCGCTGATGGTGATCTCAAAGGCTTGCACCGGGGCGTCGTCCCTCACGCGGAACTCGGCCCGGCCGCCGCCGGCATACTCAAAGGCGTTGCGGGCAAGTTCGGAAACGGCGGTGATGATGCGCGTCTGGTCTTGCCGGTCGAAGCCCAGCAGTTCGGCGAGCCGGCGCGTACGCTTGCGGACGAGCACGATGTCGGGCTCGCGCTCGAGCGCCAGGAGGAGGAGCCGCGCGTTCACGATGCGGCTCGCATCGCGACGACTGCGGCATCGTCGCGGCCCCGCCGGTGGTCGCGGAAGAGCACGGCGGCCACGAGCGATGGATGGCTCGCCGCGAGACCGGGATAGGCGTTGATCTCCCATCGCGCCGAAAGGCCGTCCGAATGCAGGATCACCAACGGCCTGCCGGTGAAGGGATAGGTGAACTCGCGAATGCGCGGTGCGACGTGTCCCGCCGTGCCGTTGTAAGAGGCCATCCGGCGTGCCTCGCCCCCGGTTGACAGTACCGCGCCGATGTTGCCGATGCCCACAAAGCGCACCACGTGCGCGTCGGCGTCGACGCGCGCAACGGCCAGCGCGGCACCCCGCGTCGGTGCGAGCGCGCGATGGATCGTTTCGACCAGCGGAACGCAATCCTTATCGATGTTGTCCGCGAACGTGCGAGTCGCGATCTCGGCCGCATGAGCCGCCAACGGCCCGTGGCCGGAGCCATCGACGAGCAGCAAACTGACGCCCAACCGGCCGTTTTCAGCGACCCAGCGATCGCCGCAAACGCTTTCGCCCGGGTACGCGGCGATGAGGGCGCCGAGCTCGGGAGCGCGCATCGAGGCCGCGTCCCGGGTGCGGAAACGGGCCATCACCGCGGTGCCCAGCCCGGGTCGCGAATAGATCGCGTAGCGGTCGGAGTTGCGTGCAACGGCGCCGAGCCCGGTGCCGGGGCTGCCGGCCGTCGAGAAGCCATCGGCGAGGCAGCGCGCGAGATCGGCCATGCCGGGGCCCTTGTCGAGGGCCAGCAGCTCGAGGCCCGACCCGTCGGCATCAGCGAACCGGTCCATCGCCACCACGCCGCCGCCGCCGTGCTTCAACAAGTTGGTCGCCATCTCGGTGGCAACGAGAGCGATCCGCCCGACGACTTCCTCGGCAAGGCCGCAGCTGCGTGCGAGCCCCGCTGCGGCGCGCCGTACCTCGCCGACTTCGCTAGTGTCGCGCACCGAATTGATCATCGTCATCTCATAGCTTCCAACGCGCCAGCGTGACTGTCGTCCCCTTGCCGGGCGCCGAATCGATCGAAAATTCGTTGGACAGCCGCTTGGCGCCGCTGAGGCCCAGGCCAAGCCCACCACCGGTCGTGTAACCGTCGGTCATCGCCTGCTCGATATCGGCGATGCCCGGTCCGTTGTCGGAGAAGGTCAGCTGAACCCCGCGGCGCGACCCCTCACGCACGATCTCGATCCGCAAGATGCCGCCGCCGCCGTAATCGACAGTATTGCGGGCGACTTCGCTCGCCGCCGTGACGAGCTTGGTCTGATCGACGATGCCGAATCCAGCCTCGATCGCCCGCGCCCGCACGGCCTGGCGCGCCCGCACGACATCGTCCGAGGTGCGAACCGCGATTGTTTCATTCTTCTCGACGACCAAGCACGCCCCCTTGGTCATCGATCGCCCTACGGATCAGGGCGAGGCCTTTGTCGACGTTGAGGGCCGTGCTCACGCCAGCCAGAGACAGCCCGAGCTCAACGAGGGTAATGGCGACTGCGGGCCGCATGCCGACCACGACGGTGACCGCATCGAGCACCCGCGACATCGCGGCAATGTTGCTGAGCATGCGGCCGATGAAGGAATCGACGATCTCGAGCGATGAGATGTCGATCATGACACCGCGCGCGCGGTCGCTGACGATCCGGCTGGTGAGATCCTCCTGCAATGCCATCGCCAGACGGTCATGCATGTCGACTTGAATCGAGACGAGAAGGCAGTCGCCGATCTTGAGTACCGGGATTTCGCCCATCGCGGGTCAGAGGTCCGGCCGCGCGGGCGTGCGGTCGACCACTGTTTTGCCGAGCCGCCGCAGCGCCAGGGCGAAAGCGTCGGCCATGGTTGCCTTGGAGACGACTCCGAGCTCGAGCCCGAGATGAACGATGGTCTGCGCGATCTGCGGGCGAATGCCGCTGATGATGCAGTCGGCGCCCATCAGGCGGGCGGCCGCGACTGTCTTGATCAGGTGCTGCGCCACCAAAGTGTCGACCGTCGGGACCCCTGTGATGTCGATGACGGCGATCTCGGCACCCGTGGTGACGATCTCTTCGAGCAGGTTTTCCATGACGGTCTGCGTGCGGGCGCTGTCGAGCGTGCCGATCAGCGGCAGGGCCAGAATGCCGTCCCACAACCGCACCACGGGGGTGGACAGCTCGAGCAGCTCCTGCTGCTGACGTGCGATAATGTCCTCGCGGCTCTTCTGGAAGGCCTCGACGGTGAAGAGGCCGAGCTTGTCGAGGAGCAATGTCGCAATCCACATCTCATGCGCGATCCGGTCCGGGTCCGTGCCGATCTTTTCTCGTAACAATGCGAAAAGCGGCTCCTTGAAGGAAAATACGAAGGTGGCGGTCTCCGACGGCGTGAGGCCGAGCGTTGCGTGCGAGCGCGAGACATCCTCGAGCACGGTGCGGCTCTGATCCCACGCCGGCGCGGTAATGTCCGCGAACTGCCCGGCCGCTACGCCTTCGCGCAAGGCGGCGAGCAAGCGGCGGGAAGCCTCGGTGAGTTCCGCCCTGCTGATCCGGCCGCTGCGCAGCATGCCGGATTTCTCATGAAATTCCATCCAATCGCGGAGCAAGGCTGGCTCATTTTCTGCCAGCAATTGGGGCAGGATCGTTGCGTGCTCTTCTGACATGGCGGCTCCCCCGTTTTCCTTTCTTACTGCTGAAATTAGCTGGAAATGATGCGCCCGCGCACGGCTCTCTCCCATTTCGCGGGTGGGAAGAGCATACCGGTTCGGCTGCCCTGTTGCGTTCCGGTTGGCGAACCCTTAAGAAGATATGATCATGAATGTAACACCCCCCGCAACGCCCTCGGAAACGAGGTTGGAGCGGCACACCGTCTCGGTGCCGCGAATCCTCCTGGTCGACGACGATTTGGTCTTCGGCAATGCCATCGCGAGAGTTTTGCGCGCCGCCGGCTTCGAGGTGTTCCAGGCGCCCGATCACCGGCTGGCGCTCGAGGACCTCGAGAGCACGCGAACCATTGATCTGCTGATCACCGACATCGTCATGCCCGATCGCGTCAACGGCGTCGCTCTGTCGCGCATGGCGCGGATGCGTCGGCCGGAACTCAAAGTAATTTATCTCACCGCCTACGATATCCCCGGAGTCGAAGACGAGGCGGCCGGCCTCGTCCTGCGCAAGCCGATCGACGACGAGCAGCTCGTCGCCGAGGTCAGGCGCTCTCTGGCCACCGGCTGACACCGGAGCGCGATCCAATTCGGTTGTTTTTTCGTTGTTAGGCCGATCGAAATTCGTTGATCGCCCAAAAAAATTCGTTGATCCGCGGAGTAACGAATTTCAGGTCTAACTTGCTGATTTAACGACCTATTCTGGACGATGAGTGGGGTGTTTGAAGGCGAGATTGCGGTTTTCGTTGTATTTGGATTCGGCTCAGCGCGCGAACGTCACCAAGACGCCGGTCGCCGCCTCGTCGGGATGGTCAAACGATGTCTTGAAATGCGCGGTTTCGCCCGGTCCCAACCGAGCCGTGGGTGGATCTCTGATCTTGAACTGGGTCTCCTTCTCGGACGGATCGCGCAGCGCCACCCGGAGTTTCGGCACATCGCGCACGGTGCTCCCGGTGTTGGTGATGTCGCCCTCGATGACCAAGCCCTCAACGGTGCGCCTCGGCGCGAGTTCAAGATTACTTGGGAGTTGCGCGCGCTGGCTATGGCCCATCGGGCCGGATCTATGATCTCGAAGAGGCGATCCGTGCGGCCCATCGCTGAATGAGAGAGCGCGATGCCCGTGCTGAATCGTTTCTCTCGGGCATCTTTACCCTGGTGAAGTTGGCTATGCGGGCTCCTAAGCCCAAGCCGCTCATGATCGCGAGCCTGTTGCCATCCGGTGCCTTTCCGCCTCCGAACGCCTATCCGGCGCTAGCGCTGGCAGTCGTCGGCAGTCATGACTTGCCGACCCTGCGTGGCCGGTGGGAGGGACCTGAAGGAGCGCCTCGGTCTCTTTCCCGACCCGGATGAGGCGTCGCTTCAGCGCCAAGCGAAGGAGCGTGATCAGGTGAGTTCCTACAGGCGCTCCGCCGCGAGAGGCTGCTGCCCCCGAATGGCGAGCCTGATATCCCTGCGTTGACGCGGGCGGCGCATGCTTTCCTCGCCAGCACCCCGTCGGTCTTGGCAATGGGGCAGATCGACGACTTGACGGACGACGTCAATCCGATAAACGTTCCGACCACCTTGGACGAGGCCCGAATTGGCGGCGGCGCCTATCCAATACGCTTGAGGAACTCGCAGTGCGGCCGCGGTTCATCGATATCGCCGGGATTTTCCGAGCCGAGCGCAATCTCGGACACGCCGGCAGAAAGAACGAGTATGTCTGATACTGGTGTACCTTTGATCCCAAGAGCGTCCTACCGCCTGCAGTTTCACAAAGGGTTCGGCTTCAGGGATGCCGCGGCGCTCGCGCCTTACCTGGCGAAGATCGGCATCAGCCATGTTTATGCCTCGCCCTATCTAAAGGCGCGGCCCGGCAGCACCCACGGTTACGACATTGTAGACCACGCGCGGCTCAACCCGGAGCTGGGCGACGAGATAGCCTTCCGCGACATGGTCATGGCGTTTCGGGCGAACGGGCTCGCGCAGATCATGGATTTCGTGCCAAACCATATGGGTGTCGGTGGCGCCGACAATCCGTGGTGGCTCGATGTGCTGGAATGGGGCCCAGACTCCGACTATGCGGGCTGGTTCGAGATCGATTGGGACCCGGACCAGCACTACCTGCGCGGTAAATTACTGGTGCCATTCCTTGGCGACCAGTACGGGGCGGTGCTGGAATCGGGACAGCTCGAGCTGCGGTTCGACCCGGAGACAGGCGGCTTGGCCGTCTGGGCTCATGGGACGCATAAGTTGCCTATTTGCCCACTGCATTACCAACGCGTGCTCGGCGACGAGCACCCGGAACTTGAGCGGTTGGGTGACGCGTTCACCGCCCTGCCAAACTGGCGCCCACGCATCCCGCAGCGAGCCAAGGACCTACAGGCCGAGCTCGCTGCGGCTGCGCGCGGGCACAGTGACGTGCGGCAGGCAATGGAGGCGGCGGTCGGCCGGATCAACGGCCAGCCAGGGCGGCTCGAGACCTGGCGTGGGCTGAATGCGTTGATCCAGGACCAGCACTGGCGCGCAGCGCATTTCCGCGTCGCCGCCGACGACATCAATTACCGGCGGTTCTTCGACATCAACGAGCTCGCCGGATTGCGCATGGAGCTACCGGAGCTGTTCGACCATGCGCATCGGCTCGTCTTCGACCTGCTGCGTGAGGGAGTCCTGGACGGTCTCCGCATCGACCATGTGGACGGGCTGTTAGATCCGAAGGGTTACCTGCTGCGGCTACGGAAGCAGGCGCCCAAGCCCTTCTACCTCGTCGTCGAGAAGATCCTCGCCCGCCATGAGACGCTGCGCGAGGATTGGCCAGTCGAGGGCACAACCGGTTACGAATTCGTCAACTTGGTTCTTGGCCTGCTGGTGGATCCGTGCGGCGAGAAAGGTTTCACGCAAGCCTACGCGGCCTTTGCCGGCGACCACCGTCCCCTCGGCGAGATCATCCACGACTGTAAGACCCGGATCATGCTGAACGAGATGGCGAACGAGCTAAACGTGCTCGCCCTCACCGCAGCGCGCGTGGCGCGGCAGAATCCGCTAACCGCCGACTTCACGCGCAACATTCTCCAGCGAGCACTGAAGGAAATCGGCGCCTGCTTCCCGGTTTACCGCACCTACGTGGACGGCACTGCGGACCTGAGCGAGGCGGACCGACGCGACATCGACTGGGCGGTGACTCAGGCACGGCGCATCGAAACGGATGTGGACCCGAGCGTGTTCGACTTCCTGCACCGGCTGCTCACAACGGATCTGGTAGCGCAGCCACGCAGCGGCTTCAGCCGGCAGGCTGTTGTGCGCTTCGCCATGCGTCTACAGCAATACAGCGGTCCATTAATGGCCAAGGGCGTTGAGGACACCGCCTTCTATCGGTACAACCGCTTCGTCGCTCTAAACGAGGTGGGCGGCCACCCTGACCATTTCGGCGTGACGCTAGCGGCGTTCCACAAGGCGAACACGCAGCGCGCCGAGCGCTGGCCGCATGCGATGCTGAGCACCTCGACCCACGACACCAAGCGCGGTGAAGACACCAGAGCGCGGCTCGCCGTGCTGTCGGAAATGCCGGAGGAATGGGCCCGGCAGGTCCAGATGTGGAATCGAATCCTGCGCGCCCGCCGCGGCGACATCGAAGGTACGGCGCCACCTGATCGCAACGACGAGTACCTATTCTACCAGCTGCTGCTCGGCGCCTGGCCGGCTGAGCTGACCGGGGTCGAGCGCCCCGTCGCGGAGGAACTCCGCTCCTTCGCCGAGCGTGTGGAAGGCGCAATGGTAAAGTCGATGCGCGAGGCGAAGCTGCACTCGACCTGGGCGTCGCCGAGCACCGCCTACGAGGAGGCCATGTTGGGCTTCGTCCGGGATGCGCTGGACATATCCAGGCCTAACGCGTTCCTCGGTGCCTTCTTGAGTTTCCAGGAACGCGTCGCGCGGCTCGGCGTTCACAACAGCCTGGTGCAGACTACCCTCAAGCTGACCCTTCCCGGCATGCCCGACGTCTACCAAGGAGCGGAGCTCTGGGATCTCAGCCTGGTGGACCCAGACAACCGGCGCCAGGTGGATTACGCAAAACGCATCCAGCTGCTCGAGAAGGTGTCGGCGACATTGGAGCGCGACCGCCGCAAGGCGATACTCGGAATGCTCGAGGACTGGCGGGATGGTCGCATCAAACTCGCCATCATCGCCACTTTGCTGACCCACCGCCACAATTATCCGAAGCTGTTTACGCACGGAGGATATGAGCCTTTGGCCGCCATCGGACCCAAGGCCGACCACATCTGCGCCTTTGCCCGTAGCTATGAGCAGGACGCGCTGTTAGTCGTGGCGGCGCGTTTTCCGGTGCGGCTTGAAGCCGATCCGGCCTGGACCGGAACCGAGATCCCATGGCCGCAGCAAGGGGTGGCCCGCAGAGCGCGTTGGCGCGATCTGCTCAGCGGAAAGGCCGTCGAGCGCCGTGGTGAGTCCGTGGGTGCGGAGGCAGTGCTGGGATACATGCCGATCGCGGTCCTAGTGCCAGATGGGCCGATGGGTGAACGACAGTAAGTGGTAACCAAGACCACCGGGTCCCGCTTCAGAAGCCGAAATGCCCGTAGGCATGTAGCGACGAAGTTCGGGTGACAGGCGGCCGGCGACAATCGACCGACGCGGAGCGCCGGACCGTGACCTACCGTTGTCTCATCTATATCGCTGATACGCCCTTCGTACGGAAGGATATCAGCCCTGGGCCCCGTGCGCCGGGGTGTCCCCATCTTTCTCCATCCGTGCCGATCTTCAGCGAGGCGCCGGCCCTAGCCGCCGACGTGAGCGCTATCCGGCTGAGGGCGCATTGCGTGTAACTTGCGGATTTCGACCGAGTCGATGATGTCGCCAGGGTCGCGCATTCCGAGAAGTGGCCCGATTTCCTGAACGTCTATCTTTCGATCCAACAGACCGCACGCGGCGCTGATGGCCTCGTCCCTGCTTTTGGCTAAGCTCATAACCGTGGCGTCTCCGGCCCGATAAGACACGTACCAACCGGACATTGTCGCTTCCTCCCGTTCTTTTTTAGCATCAACTGTGATCTTGTGATCGCTGTCCAAACTCACCGCTGGCGAGCGCCGTGTTGACGGAGCTGCAAAGCTCTTGTGAATGAAAAGGTTTTCGGAGGAGCTGGAGACCATTATCTGCGGCGTACTTCATGGCATCGGGACTTCCCGAGATTATTACAAGCGGAATCCCGGCTTCTTTCAGATGGAGCGCCAGCGAAATGTTTGCCTCTCCAGGCATGACGGCATCGAGGATAACGCAATCGACCGAAGCGGCGGTATTTAGAAAATCGCGCATCGAAGCCCCACCCGATACGCTACTGACGCGATAGTGGTAATGCCGAAGGACGTCGACGATTACATCCCGAACGTCGCCGTCATCATCAACGACGAGAATGTGCTTACCCTGGCCCATCTCCCGACCACCCTATGGTTAGTTCCCCCCGATTGTGACCTCGTTGAGACGATGTGTCGGTAATGTATATTACCGTTTCGGCAGGGCGGGCTCGTTTTTTACGCGTATGTTTTGGGAAGGTGAGAAGCGATGCGCGTCCGGACCAACTGATAACATTCGCAAGATTCTGCCACCAGACCCTGCCGATCAAGTATCGTGACTTGCTGTCGGCCGCGCGCAATCAAACCGGCGCGTTCCAGCTCCCGGGCAGCATTCGTGACGGTTGGCCTATGGACACCCAGCATTTCGGCAAGCAGGTTCTGAGTGATCTGTAGTGCGTCATCGTCAGCGCGGTCACGCATCGTGAGCAGCCAACGCGCTAGCCGCTGCTTGAGGCTGTGCGCCCCGTTGCACGCCACTGACACCAAGACCTGCTCGAGAAAGGCCTGGACGTAGGCGTACATCAGACTTCGAAAGGACTGCACCGACCCCATGGCCCGGTTGAACGCCGCCCGCGACATCTTCGCTGCGCCCCCGGGGAGCTGGACCAGGAGGCGGATAGAGGAACTCTCGGCGCCCAAAACGGCTTGCACAGCAGTGCAACCTTCGCGACCGATCGTCGCCATCTCAATGATACTGCCGTCCGCATAAACCGCCACCGCCGAGACGACACCGCTGTCGGGGAAGAATACATGATCAAGCGAACTATCAGCGTCCATCAGGACCTGTTCGCGTTCGCAACGTATCTGTTCAAGCTCCGGCATAAGTTGCTGGAGATCAGAGGATGGCAGGGCGAGTAAAAGCCGATTGCGGGGCCAATTCGATGGAGCATTCATATGCTCTAACGCAACTTATCCCGATTGGTCTGCGAGCGATTGGTTGTCATCTCGACTCAGGAGTAAACGGGTTTCCATATAGCGTTCTTTATGCACCTCCAAAGTTTCGCGCAAATGTTCTACAATGGATTCTCATGCCCACTATTATTGATCGTTTAGGCGATCCACAGTCTCACTGATTAGCTGCTTACGGACTGCAAGAGCCCGTTCATCAGTCGTGAGCTTCAAAAGCGCGCGATACCGCTTTAAATCCCGCTCCAGCTTCCGCTTCGGCCGCTTGTCCATGACATACAAACGCGGGGCGAGCGGTTTGTCGCACGGCGTTGTCAGCTCTCGGTAATCGAATTGCCAGATGACAATCTGGGCAGCCCGCGCGCCAATCGTCACTGCGGACGGCTATCTGAAATCCATGGCTGCGCGCCTGCCGAGGATCCCACCCCAATTGTCGGCGTACGAGTAGTGCTCATGTTCTCTCTCATTTCGCTCGCGATGCGGGTAACCGCATCGCGAGCGAAATGAGGATACTAGCCTTTCAGACTTGGACGGTGGCATCCCCGGAAACTACTCAGATCCTTCATCATACCCAATGGAGGGCGATGGCGCGGCGTGGGCACGGTCGCGCCTTCGCTTCGCCCAGCACCGGCGAATTCTTCCGGACGGACCCGCGTCATGCAGCATTACTAGTGCTTAGGAGCGAACACATGATTCACCGCCGACCGGCTCGATACCGCAGGCTGCTCGCTTGGCCCAAATGAGCTGATCGATCTGAGTGCATCTGAGCACTAGTTGCCGTATCCATAGTAGGCGGATCCGTTGTAGCCAGATCCGTAACCCGGTCCATAGTAGACAGATCCGTAGCCGGGTCCGTAATAGCCGTATCCGTAGTAGCCGGGCGCGGGTGTCGTGGCGGCGCCGCCGACCGCGCCCACTGCGCCACCGATCAGCGCGCCGGTCGCTGCACCACTGCCACCTCCGGCGATAGCCCCGATGGCAGCTCCCGTGCCTGCGCCGACCAAGCCGCCGCCGATCGCGCGCTGGCCTGGATCATACGGATCCGTGCAAGCCGACAAGCCCGTCGCCAAACCTAGAGCGACTGCGCAGGAAGAAATTAACTTCTTCATTACCGGTTCCTTTTCGCCCCCAGGGTTAAGCCCTACGTCATATAACTTGACTCAAGCCAGAGAAGTTCCTGTCCGGGAGTCCCAATGAGATTAGAACGGCGAGCTCGGTGATCGATGAGTATTAGTACTCATGGTACTGTCCATCATTGCAATCGATGCTGGCCGCGCGAAGGTCGTCCTATACGGGGAGCCACCGCAGCTAGGGCACTGGAACACTCCGCCTGACTGGCAGTCTCATTAGAACCCTTGCGGCGGCAAACTACGCCGCCGCAAGGATTTCGATGTTACCTCTTCCCGGTTTCCCGGATGGCGTCCTTGGCGCCGCCTAAAGCGTTCTGAACCTTCCCTGCAGCCTTCTCCGCGGCTCCCTCAGCCTGAATCTTGGCATCGCCGGTCACCTTGCCGACAGTTTCTTTGACCCTGCCTTTTATCTGATGAGCGACGCCTGCGACGCGATCTTTATCCATGACGGTTCCCTAGGTTGCGGTTGTTTACTCGGTCGCCCCAAAGCTCGGATGAGACCCAACGGCCAAAATCGCTTTCGGGCGGCTTCTGCTCATGAGCCGTACGGCGATACCCCATAAAAGTCGTCGACGCGGTGGCCATAGGTTCGGTCGGACCAATTGGGCGCAGTGCTCGACGTGTAGCTCGGGGCCGTCTCGAGCCGCGTGCGGTCGACATCGATAACGTAACCGCCTTTGCGGGTGTCGTAGGTCAGCGTCCTCCAGGGGAGGGGATGATAGCTCTCTCCAATGCCGAGAAAGCCGCCGAACGACATCACGGCATAGGCTACCTGGCCCGAATACTTGTCGATCATCAGGTTGTACACCGATCCGAGGTGCTCTCCGTGGCGATTATAAACCGCTGTGCCGACGGCTTTGTCGGAGGAGATGAGTCGGTCGGTTTCGTCAGTAGCCACTGCGCCGCGCACGTTGTTACTCTGCATCGTGTTCTCCGTTCAAAGGACTATCAAGCTGCAAACAATGGTATGGAGCGTATCGTTCCGCAGTTTCTGCGGCCCGCTGCCGTAACAAACTTATTTCGGAGCGATTAATGGGGGATTTTGACGACAGACTTCAGCTCTAGCGGTGATCGAGTGTTGTCCGGCTCGCGGCAAGCCGTAAAGCTGCCTATCTCGA
>Ga0209039_10000304_pt1 | contig 47730 bp, 44 predicted proteins | sample BogFormECP12_OM1_FD_188238 | JGI IMG/M metagenome (GOLD analysis project Ga0209039, IMG submission 188238) | Bog forest soil microbial communities from Calvert Island, British Columbia, Canada - ECP12_OM1 (SPAdes) (version 2) | ecosystem: Environmental > Aquatic > Freshwater > Wetlands > Bog ...
CTCCTTACAGGTTATTCGCATAACAAGGTAAGGAGACCCCGTACCTTAGCTCTTTCGGTCGTCGGTACAACTTGTTTTAGATAGGTTTTCTACAGAGCCCCGATCCTTTCTCTTCAATGCGGGAGAAAACATAGGGACGGATGCTCGGATAATAAAGTATAAATTACAAAATGTTTAATTTAGATTACATTTCACGCACCAAAAAATTAATCCTCCCACGAAAAGGTTTTGCAGGTTCCTCTCATGAAAGCCCCGGTCATCTACTATGCTGCGCTGGTCGTGTTCAGTATCCTGACAATCTCGGCCGGAACGTTGAATCACCTTGGATAATTCCTGGATGCTGCGCGCCAGGACATTATTTTCCATATGTGTGGCACCACCCTGAGTTTTCTCTCGTTGTGGTGTGCAACCTTCGGATTGCCCTGTGAGAAACTTATTTATAACCTTCAGTATCAAATAAATGACAATAAGTAAAATATACATTACATTACTGGCGCCCGGACCGAGTATGGCACAATCTTAAATGACCAAAATGGTATATCTTTGATTGTACCTTTCCCGGATCGAGGGATCCATTATCCAGAAAAAATGGAGGATTATGAAGATTTATACCGCTCTCATCGGAATACTGATGATTTGTTTGATGGTTGGCGCTGCGAGTGCGGCAGGCAGCACATCGAGTTCGACGAGTACCAGCAGTACTTCCGGAACAAGTTCCGTTAGCGCATCAACGACTGTATCGGCCGAACAGGCCCTGTCACAGGTGTACGTAAGTTCCGTCACGGTCGATCCCCAGGAATTCTATCCCTATGAAAAGGGAACAATTACCGTTCAGCTGACAAATACCGGGACCCAGGATGTGGCATTAGAACATGCAGACATCCTCAACTCCCAGAATGTCTATATCCCGGATGAAACCAAAAACCCCTACCAGGTCCTGACCTATCTCGGGCCCGGGAATACAATGACCTATACTTTCCAGGTTGTTGCAAAACCTCCTGAGGGAATATACTACCCTGTCTTTTCCGTGGCTTCCCAGGCTTCCGGAAGTATCATCTATCCCATCGAGGTCCAGGTTGATTCAACACCGATACAGGAAGTGATCTCCATGAGGCCGGATAATTTTGCTCTCGACAACACGGATAATGTCAACCTGACGATTACTAATCCGCGGGTGGGAGCCATCAGCAATGTCATTATCACGCCCTCAGGATCAGGCGTTGGCATCAGCCCGCGCCAGTCATTTATAATGTCTATACCCGGTGGCAGTTCTGTGGACGTTCCCTTTGCTATTACTCCCTACCAGACGGGAAATGTTAATTTCACCATCCAGTACAGCAACGGGATGAACATCCAGAACCCGCATTCGGACACTGTTGTACTCCCTCTCAATATCGGTACAAGCAAAACCGCAGCATCTACCGTAATTAACGATTTAGCGATTACCGTATCGAACGGGGCATACCAGCTGACCGGCGATGTGACCAATACAGGGATTACGGATGCAAACGGTCTCGTTGTCTCTGTCGGATCACCAGCCCAGCCGGTTGAGCCCTATTCAAGCTACGCGGTCGGCTCCCTGACTTCGAATGACTTCTCCAGTTTCACGCTCACCTTTACCGCTTCCGATCTCTCGGCCATCCCGATTACGACCGAGTGGAAGGATGACAACGGCAACACGCTGAGCTCTGTGCAGACTTTCGACCTGCGATCCCTTGCCAGTTCGTTAGTGACCGGCTCGCGGAGCAGTGGATCCGGTTCAGGTACTACCGGAGTTACAGGTGTGACCGGCGCGACTGCGGGGTCAGCCGGCGGTTTTGCAGGAGCCCGTGGTGGCGGCGGCCTGTTTGGTATCGGTGGTGGCCGTAGTGGCGGTCTGAGCGCATTCTACCCGGTCATTGGCGGTGCGATCGTTCTTATCGCGGCAATTGTACTCTACGTAAAGAGGAAATGGATCCTTGCCAAATTCAGGAAGCAGTGACCGGGAGTCACATATGAGCGATATGCCACTTATCCGGCTCACTGAGGTCACAAAGACGTACCATCTGGAGAGTGGTGACTTTACCGCACTCGATCATGTATCACTCGACATTGCGGAGGGAGAATTTGTGGCGATCATGGGGCCGTCCGGTTCGGGCAAATCAACGATGATGAACCAGCTGGGTATCCTCGATGTTCCGACCTCCGGGGAACTTTATATCGCCGGTGAAAATGTGGCAAAGATGTCAAGCCTCGAACGGACCCATATGCGTCGGGATATTATCGGGTACGTCTTCCAGAAATTTTATCTCATTCCCCTTCTTTCTGCGTACGAGAACGTGGAGTACCCGCTCATCCTCAAATACAAAAAGAGGGACACGACAGGACGAGCTGCCGATTATCTCCGTGCGGTGGGCATCGATCCAGATATGGGCGCCCACCGGCCCAACCAGCTTTCTGGTGGGCAACAGCAGCGTGTGGCCATTGCCCGGGCCCTGGTCAACGATCCAAAAATCCTCCTCTGCGATGAACCTACCGGCAATCTTGACAGCAAGACCGGTATCCAGATCATGGAGATCCTTTGCGACCTGCACAGGAAGGGAAAGACAGTAATTATCGTGACCCATGATCCCAAGATCGCAGAGTATTCCCAGCGGACGATCCAGCTTGCAGACGGAAAGGTCGTGGCATCATGAGAGATATCTTCTTCGATCTCTCTGTCAGGAGCGTCAGGCTGAATTTCCTGCGCTCACTTCTTGCCTCTATCGGGATTGTCATCGGCGTTGTTGCCATCTCCTCCATGGGGATGCTGGGGACCAACCTGCAGCTCTCGGTAAAAGACCAGCTCTCTGCAGATGTCAATACGGTTATGCTCACCTCTGACGTGGTGAAAGTGAGCACTGGTCTTGGGGCCGCACCAGTTTCGAGTTCTATTGATGAGAGCACACTCAACGATATCAAGGGGGCGGCAGGCCAAAACGATGTGGTGCCGATCCACCGTACGAGTACGCAGTTTTCTGTTGGCGACCAGAATGGTCGCGGTTCGATCTATGGGCTTGACCCAAGCGACGTCCCCAAGTTCCTCACCATAGCCCAAGGGTCGAATATCCGGGGCAGCGATGTGCTCGTTGGGGCGACCATTGCAAGCAACTTCAACCTTGTCGTCGGAAGCACGATCAAGATCGGGCAGAACTGTGCCACCATCTCGCGACCGGTAGTCAGGGTTGCCGGTATTCTCCAGGCCCGGGGTATTGCGGCCGATGGCGTAAACGCGGATAACGGGATCGTGGTCGACGATACCTGGTACACGGACCATTTCGGTGGTCTTGACCAGTACGACCAGGTGAACGTGATCGTACAGGACGTCTCCACCATCAACCAGACCGAGGCGAACATCAACGCTAAAGTAAACCGGAACAGCGACGTGGTGCGGATATCCGATGCCAGTTCACGGTTGTCGACTATCTCAAGCACGCTTGGAACGATTACCACGTTTATCCTGGCAATCGGTGGGATCTCGCTTGTCGTTGCTGCCGTGAGTATCTTCAACGTCATGATGATGTCGGTCAAGGAAAGGGTGCAGGAGATTGGTATCCTGCTTTCGATCGGCACCGAGAAAGGTGAAGTCCGCCGGATGTTCCTGTACGAGGCCCTCATCCTCGGCCTTATCGGTGCGGTGGTGGGCGGAATCATGAGTTTTATCATAGGCTATTAAGTCGTGAGTGCCATGACAGGCAGTACCGCGTACTACTTCCGGCCGGAAAGCCTGATCTATATCCCGTACGGGATGATCATCGGTGTGGTGGTCTGCGTGGTGTCCGGTCTGTATCCTGCGTGGGCCGCCTCGAATATGGATCCAATCGATGCCCTGAGAAGCGAATAGATTTTTATTTTTTATTTTCGGCGCGATAGCGCAAAATAAGGAATAATTTTCACGGTTTTGCCGGTGGCCGGTTTCATTGAGACCGGTGCAGCCTCCCGGGTGATATCTTAATGAATCTGATCGATCAAGCATTTCCGGTGAATGATCCATGAAACTCTCAGTAAACGTCGGGTGTATCGGCCTCGGGCACCTGGGCCACACAATCGCACAGCACCTGGCTGAGCAGGGCGTCTCCCTGACCGTCTGGAACCGGACCCCTGCAAAGGCAGCCGATCTCGGGGTGCCGGTCGCCCAGTCTCCAAGTGACCTGGTCGGGCGCGTCGATGTCGTCATTCTCAACCTTTTTGACAGCGACGCCGTAGCATCGGTCCTGGCTGGTCCGGACGGCCTTTTCTCCGGTTCCTGTGCGGGAAAAATCATTATCGACACCACCACAAACCACTTCGGGCGGGTCTGCGAATTCCACACCCTGGTACGCGAGCATGGTGCAACCTATCTCGAATGCCCGGTGCTTGGGAGCGTAGTGCCCGCATCGCAGGGAAAACTTACAATCCTTGTCAGCGGGGATAAGCCAACCTATGAACATGTAAAACCGCTGCTTTCCCTCATGGGTTCTACCTTGTTTTACCTTGGAGAACCGGCACTTGCCAAAGATGAAACTGGTCAACAATATGGTGCTTGGTTCGTTCATGGCAACCTGTGCAGAGGCGGTGGCGCTGGGTGAAGCGACAGGTATCGACCGGGGCAAGGTTATCGACATCCTTCTTGCAGGTGCCGGCAACTCGATGGTACTTGCGGCAAAAAAGGAGAAACTCAAGAACGAGGAGTTCTCGGCGCACTTCTCTTCCGCGCTCATCTACAAGGATCTCCACTACCTTCAGGATCTCTGCCGCTCGCTCAACAAACCCCTCTTTGTGGGGAGCACGGTGAAAGAACTCTTTGCCATTGCCCGGTCAAAAGGCATCGATGACAAGGATTTCTCCGCAATTTACGAGGTCTTCAAAGAGTATTGATCGATCACTTCGGTGATCCTTCAGGGAGATTACCGGCGCAGGAGATCGAATGCCCACCTGCTCACAGAGGGTGCCACGTTCCCGCACCGGCGCCGGGTGAGCACCCGGTACCCTGTTTTTTCAAATTCGTGTTCGAGCATTTCGCTCTGCGCCCGGTTTTTGAAGGTATAAATGGAGCATCCCTCCAATCCTGACCCGTGAGGCGATAAGGCCGAGGATCTCATCCCTGCCGTACGGTGCCGGGATAATCGCCCGGTCAAAGGGTCCGGAGGGGAGAAGACGGGGATTGAATGCATCTCCCATGATCACCGTCACCTGGCCTGAAACCCGGTTTTCTTTTATGTTCTCATCCAGCCAATGGCAGGCATCCGGGTTTTTGTCGACGGCAACCACGGTTGCGCCCCGGGTGGCGGCAGGGATTACAAAAGGGCCCAGCCCGGAGAATGGAACAAGCACCCGCTCCCCGGCCTGAACCTGGCCTGTCACTCTCATACGCTCGTGCGCAAGGCGGGGAGTAAAAAAACTTGTGTTCAGGTCGAGGCGGTAGGAGAACCCGTTCTCGTGATGCGTGGTTACTGTGCCGGTACCGGCAATGACCGTGTACTTCGCGGTGCGGAAATCGCCGGCCACGTCCCTGCTCTTTTTGACCACCGTCCGGATCCCGTGCCGGTGCACCAGGATCGCACCCGCGATCATTTTCTCGTAGCCCTGGAGGGTTGAAGGAATATTGACGATCGCGATATCGCCGATCACATCGAAACGGCCGGAAAATCCCTGAAGATTGTCAGCAGGGATTGATCCGTTAAGACCGTCTGAAAGGGTCATGGACAGATCACGGTATGCAGCGACCGTGTAAAATCTCTTGTGCGGCGTGTTTCACGATCCTGCCGGGGCGATGAAGTCCCGGGATTAATCGTACAATTCCTTCAATACGGATAAGCGCCCCGGTATCCTTAATGGGACACCCACAGCGAGGACGTGTATGAGGGAAAGGGAATCCGGCTTTTTAACGTCAAGCATTGTCTGCCGTGAAGGTCTCCGGTTCCGAACGCGTGTAACGCCATACCGGCAGATCCTCGACGTACCGGAATATCATTTCGATGATATTTTAAAAGAGGATCGTGTCCTCGATATCGGTGCAAATGTGGGTGCATTCTGCCTCCGTGCTGCCCGCGTCTCCCGGCACGTAACCGCAATCGAACCGGTGACAGCTGATATCCTTGAAGAGAATATCGACCTCAACCACGCGGACATAACGGTGATAAATGGGGCGCTCGGGACGGGCGGGACGGCGGAGATCGCGTGGGACGAATGCCGGGTTGTATCACCCACGTATCCCCTAAAAAAGATTATTGAGATGGCCGGGGGTTGCGATTTTCTGAAATGCGATGCCGAAGGAGCGGAGTGGTTGATCCGGCCGCGGGACCTTGAAGGGATCCGGAGAATTGAGATGGAACTTCATATCCCTCCTATCAGCCCGCCACCGAATCCCGCGCTGCTGGATTACTTCGGTGAGCGATACACCTTCTCCATCGACCGCTCACCAGTCTATTCCCTGCTTGGCGTGATGGGTATCCTGCATGCGGTCCGGAAATGACGGGGCCATCTTGGAAATATGTGTAAAAAAGAGGGCCTGATAGCACCCTAGTCTTCGATCTGGATCGTTGTCAGTTTTACTGATTCGACCCCTTTCTGGGACATCAGTCGCTCAGCGAGTGCCTTGAGCTGTGAACCATCGCCATGCACGAGAATCACTTCCAGGCACCGGTTATGCGTGACGTGTGAATGGAGTGAAGCCTTGATGATCTCGTGGAATTCGTGCTGGACATCGGTGATGGTGGTGAGAAGCCCGCGCTGGTCGTGATCGTAGACCATCGTGATCACGCCTTCACGCTCCCCTTTGACATCGGCCATCCACTTGTAGTAGGTGATGTACGTGCGGATAGCATCGCGAATGCCTTCCGACCGGGAGGAATATCCCCGGGCGTTGATGATTTCGTCAAACCGGTCGAGGAGGTTTTTGGGGAGGGATATCCCGATTCGGGAGAGATCGTTGTCAAGGGTCATATAATCAGGTACGTGAATATCATAGCTGCTTCTTTTTTAACTTTTTTAAAAAAATGTGCGATCGGGTAATACTTCGTAAGACCATCTTGTGGCTCATAAATCACTTTTCTCCTTAAAACTTTTCATGGGTGTTTAAGCAGCATCCTATCAGACCATCATAAATTTTTTTCAAATATGTTTACTATTTTTAGTTTATAACATCAAAAAATAAATTATTTTAACAAAACTTATAATCTTGCAGGAACAATGCAAGTAGATCATTATGGGTGTTGCAACCGATATCATGCAGACGTTTGCCGCAAGAGAGATCCGTTCCCATTTCCGGGAGAGCGAGGGCTGGGAGTGCCGACAGGGGCCGTCACCGGTTCCCGGCTCTATGACGTTTATCCTGTCCCGGGAGGTGAGGGGAAGAAAAGAGGTCATCCCGCTCGCGGTATGTTATGAGGAGACGCCGTCCCTCTTCCCGCTCGAGTACCTGACCTCCATAATGAACGGGAAGAAACTGACCGGAAAATGCCTGCTCGTCCCGAAAGGGGCAGACGTGACCGCACTTCCGGGAGATATCCGGGTACTTTTTATGGATTCGTTCGGGTTCGTAGATGAGCGTCTGGTCTGGCTCACGAAGAAGAAGAACGTAAAGCAGTACCCGCAGCCGGAAGCACCTGTCACCGCAGGATCTGCCGCACTAGCCTCCGAGCCACATACGGCATAGGCACGGGGCAGGTCTCACTTTTTTTCTTGTCCTTTTGCGAAAGATATATTCCAGCGCTGGCGTTATCGTGCCCTGCCGGGGCACTGATCTGGTATTTTGCCTGGCACGATACCATCCGATACTCAGGAATATCTGATCGCCGGCATTATGTGGAAAACCCTTGTGGGTTTATATGCAGCATGTTGCAGAGATTTCCCGAGAGTTAAAGAAGAACCCCACTAGTATATCCTTGACAATTTAAAACGAGTGGCGGTGATCGTGTCCGTACAGCAGATGGTTGACACCGGACCGCTATGGAGGATGGTAATCATGAAGTGATCATGATCGTACAGTGCGGTTGATCCCGGTGTTACACGTATTTGGTCAACGAATCTGCTGATTCGAGCGAGGCTCTGATATTCCTATTGTTCATGTGTCTGTGTGCATGTGTCCTTTGGGTTTGCGTGCTTCCTCCAAGGGACATCATCGTTATTGGTCACTGATGATTATAATATTTTCCTTTTAACTTTGAATAATATTAAGTACTAATTGTTATCAAATTTCTGAACAATGTGAATACAAAATGTAATAGTTAAAGCATGCTCACTGTTGTCAGAATGAGCCAGGTATCCTATTTGATTTTTACAATTCAAGAATCCCGGATTCAGGAGCTGGCCATAAACCTCCGTACAAGGTAATCGTGTAAAAAAGAAGAAGGTTTAGTCAACAGCGATCATGACTTCGCTGGACTTGATCACGGCATATGCCTGCTTACCTACCGCTAAGCCAAGAGTGGCAACGGATTTCTTGGTAATAATGGATGTGATCTCCTGGCCCCCGGGAAGTTCAATGACAACTTCGGAGTTGACGCTCCCGGGCGTAATCGCTTTTACTGTGCCTTTCAAAATGTTCCGTGCACTGATCTTCATAGGTATCACCACAGGGAACTGGTGATCGTAAGTATAAGGGTTTTACGTTTGAGCATATCCGTATCATGGGAACATACTGTGATGATTCAGAGAATGGGTCGGGCGCTTTTGGGCAGGAGAACACATCTCGAAGATTTCGGCTACCGGTGACCTGTGCAGAACGTGTTGTCGGCATTTGGCCCGTGTACCCAAACATCCCCCCCAAAACAAAATGAGTATGCCGGGAATTGGCTGCCCGGTAAGGCCATCAGACAGTCTGCATACGGATGTCGCCCAAACCTTAAATTCTGCCAGAATCAATAACAAATCGCAACATATTTTACCTACCTAGTATTACAAATTTATATAATTGTAATATTTTGTTGTGCGAGGTCTCATGCATATACCTGATGCTTTCATGCCGATATGGCAGGGCGCGATCTACTGGGTTATCGCGCTGGTCTTTGTTCTGCTTGCGTTGCGGTGGGCCAAGAATGAACTTACAGAAGAGAAAATCCCGGTGGTTGCAGTCCTTGCCGCAGCAGTCTTTGCCCTGATGTCGTTTAACCTGCCGGTCTCGATGGGCACGAGCGGTCACCTGCTGGGCGGAGCCCTCGTGGCGATAGTCCTTGGCTCACCTTTTGCGGCCGTTTTCATCCTGACGCTTGTCCTGATCATCCAGGGCGTCATGTTCGGCGATGGAGGGATCACCACTATGGGTGCAAATATTATCAACATGGGCGTCATTGGCGGTTTTGTCGGGTATTATTCATTTCATGGCCTCCTGAGGCTGACAAAAAACATCTCGTTTTCTGCGGGTCCTGCAGCATGGCTGGCCTGCTTTATCCCCGCCGAGGTTTGTGCGGTGGAGTTGTACCTTGCCGGTACGTTTCCTCTTAAGGAGGGGTTGATCGCCATGGGGGTGTACCATGCCCTGATCGGGATCATCGAAGCGGTCATCACGGTTTTAGTCATCCACCTGATCCTCAGGGTGCGGCCGGATCTCATCGATGAAAAAGTGAAACGACGTGTGGGAATAGGGGGATGAACAGCGCATGGATAAGAAGAACATGAGGTTTCTTGTTGCCGGGGTATTGATCGCCATGGCGATCGCGATCGTCGCGGTCTTCCTTGCATCGTCCGATCCTGACGGGCTGGACAGCACCGCACTGATCGCGAGCGGACAAAAGACCCTGACCGCACCTGCCACCGGAGAGGACATCTCTGTCGGGGCTCCGGGCCATTTTGTGTATGAATCCCCTATGCAGGATTATACCCTCGGGAAGGACTGGGGCCCGGCAGGAGGGATCATCGCCATGGTCACCGGCACATTCCTTGCAGTCGCGGCAGGCTTTGGGCTTGCATGGGTGCTCCGGAAACGAAAGGCAGCAAAGGAGCAGGTTTCGTAATACAAATCAATAAGTTTTTAACATTTTTGCGTACATTGTTATTCCGGAATGCACCTTATTGAAACACGGGATCTCTGTTATTCTTACCCTGACAGTGTAAGAGCACTGCAGCACATCCATTTCATCGCACCCCGCAATACCAGGATTGCGGTAATCGGGTCAAACGGTGCCGGGAAGAGCACCCTTTTCAAGCACTTCAATGGCATCCTTAAGCCGACCTCGGGGGCGGTTCTTGTCCGGGGGGAACCCATCACAAAAGAGAATATCCGAGAGGTGCGCAAGTTCGTGGGCATCGTTTTCCAGAACCCGGACGACCAGATTATCGCCCCGACGGTTGCCCAGGACGTGGCCTTTGGCCCTACCAATCTCGGCCTGGATGAGGAGATCGTCAGCCACCGGGTCTGCGAGGCGCTCAGGATCACCGGCATCGAGCACCTGGCTGACCGCGCCCCGCACCACCTGAGCGGGGGGGAGAAGAAACGGGTTGCAATCGCAGGTGCAATCGCTATGGAGCCCGAGGTGCTGGTCCTTGACGAACCTACCGCTGGTCTTGACCCCCAGGGAATCCGGGACCTCCTCGCTTTTATCAACGAGCTTAAACGGAAATCTGGGATGACGGTCATCTTCTCCACGCATGATGTCAGCCTCGTCCCGGAGATCGCTGATTATATCTACGTGATGGACAAGGGAACGATTGTCGCCGAAGGTACCGTCGCCGAGATCTTTGTCCAGACCGACCTCTTGAAGTCCGTGCGTCTCGATGTCCCCCAGTACCCCAAACTGATCCGCTCGCTCCAGGAATCAGGCATCCCGGTCTCCATGGCCTTTACCTTTGACGAGGCAAAAAAAGCGTTCCAGAATGCGTTCAACGGCAGATCATGATCGAAGAGCTGTTCCAGATCGAGAAACACGCGTATAAAGACAGCCGTATCCACCGGCTGGACGCACGGGTTAAGATACTTCTTACCTTTGCCGCGATCATCGCGATCGTTGCGGTGCCGTATTCTGATATGATCTATACCGTGGGTGCTGTATTCTTTGTCTTCTTTGTTATCCTGTGGGCATTAACCCGGCTCTCCCCAAGGGTCTATCTCCAGAGACTTGTTGAGATTGTGCCTCTCTGGGGAATTGTGATCTTCTTCCAGATCTTTTTCAAGAATAAGTACTATGTGGACTACCACACTATCCTCTCCCTGCCGTTCGGGATAGCAGTCTATGCGGAGTCGGTCCATTTTGCGTTCATCCTCCTTGTGAAATTTGTCGTCTCGGTCTCCTTTATCATCCTGCTCTCGTCAACTACCAAGGTCCAGGACATGCTCGAGGGGGGTGTCCGCATGGGCCTTCCTGCTGATTTTGCGCTGATCCTCGGGATGATGATACGCTACCTCTTCGTATTCGGGTATATCTACAAGAAGGTCAACGAGTCGCTTGCCACCCGGTGCTTCGACGCATTTGACCGGAAGCTTCCCTGGAAGTACCGAATGCGGCAGCTGGGATACACGCTCGGGACGATGTTTATCCGGGCATATGAACAGGGCGAACGGGTATACACGAGCATGCTCTGCCGGGGGTACGGCAGGAACAGTTTCCTCTATATCAAGAAAAAGCCACTCTGCCGGGGAGATATGGCTTTTCTCGGGTTTTCCCTTGCATTTGTGATCGTTATCCCGGTGGTAGTCTGGCTGACAGCCTTACAGTTGTTCTGAACTCGTGTTTTTCCTCCTCCTGTCACGAGATCTTTACAGACCAATTTTGTCCAATGGAGCACCCCAAACCTCATAAGTGGATTGTCCTGCCGATGCATGCCTTAACGTTCATGCATCCGAAAGCCTGCTATTCATCAACTTCCCTGGTTTTGAGATCCGCATTCACAAAAACAGGTCTGGTTTTCCTGAATATTTTTTTAAAGAAAAGGCGTCCGGTCCCCGCTCATTCCCACGCCTGATTTTATGACGGCAGGATTTTAATGTCCCAGCACCACTAATTATTGTGATAATCTCAGGGAATTTTTTATTGATTTTTACGAGGGAGGTTTTCCTTGACTGATACGTACGATGCATCCCACATCACGGTACTTGAAGGGCTCCAGCCGGTACGCGAGCGCCCTGCCATGTATATCGGGAGCACTGATACCCGGGGGCTCCACCACCTTGTGTATGAAGTCGTGGATAATTCCATCGATGAGGCGCTGGCCGGCTTCTGCAACCATATCAGCGTCGTTATCAACAAAGACGGGGCGCTCTTGGTCGAGGATAACGGCCGGGGGATCCCAGTTGACACGATGGAGAAGAACCACAAGAGTGCACTCGAAGTCGTTCTGACCGTACTCCATGCAGGGGGAAAATTCGACAAGGAAACCTACCAGGTTTCGGGGGGCCTCCACGGTGTCGGCGTCTCCGTGGTGAACGCCCTCTCGAACTGGCTCTCCGCCCGGGTGTACCGGGACGGCAATATCTACGAGATGCGGTTTTCAAAAGGAAAAACCACGTCGGCCCTCACAACACGGGAAGAGACTCTCACCGAACTTCTCGCACGGTACCAGCAGTGGTATGGTGAGCCGGCACCGTTTGCGAGAGCATCACCTGCATCGGCAGCCTCTTCTTCCGGTGCTATCCCTGGCCAGGTTCCCGTCACGCCTCCCGGCACTATGACCGGCCAGCTCGATCTCACGACCGCCACCGAGTATCCCGGCGGCACCGAACTGGAAGACCGGGCATCGCTCCTGGCAACCCTCGGCAACAAGCTGACCGGTACCAGGATCCATTTCGTCCCTGACGCTTCGATCTTCGAGACCACCACCTTCGATTATGACGTCCTTTCCCACCGGCTCCGGGAACTTGCGTTCCTCAACGCCGGCCTCACCATTATCATCACCGATGAGCGGACCGGGGACTCGGCAACGTACTGTTACGCGGGAGGGCTTTCTGAGTTCGTGAAATACTTAAACGAGGGCAACGAGGTCCTTCACCCGAATCCCATCTACATCACCAAAAAAGACGCCGAAAACAAGCTCGAACTCGAAGTCGCGATGCAGTACACAACCGGGTATGACGAGAAACTCTACACCTACGTCAACTCGGTCAACACCCGTGAGGGTGGCACCCATCTCGAAGGGTACCGGAGCGCTATCACCCGGGGCATCAACGTCGTCGCGAAGAGGAACGGCATCATCAAGGAGAATGCCCAGATAACGCTCAGGGGCGAAGATGTCCGCGAAGGCTTAACCTCGGTCGTCTCGGTCAAGATGGCCAACCCCCAGTTCGAGGGCCAGACCAAGATGCGCCTCGGGAACAGCAGCGTGAAAGGCATTGTCGACTCACTCGTCTACGCTGCACTCACCGAATACTTCGATGAGAACCCGAACGTGCTGAAGATCATCATCGAGAAGGCACTCTCGGCAGCAAAGGCCCGTGAAGCCGCGAGGAACGCCCGCGAACTCGCACGGCGTAAGAGCTCGCTCGAATCTGCAGGTCTGCCCGGGAAGCTCTCGGACTGCTCCGAGCGCGACCCCGCAAAGAGCGAGATCTATATTGTGGAAGGGGACTCTGCCGGTGGCAGCGCAAAGCAGGGTCGTGACCGCAAGTTCCAGGCCATTCTCCCCCTCCGGGGCAAGATCCTCAACGTAGAAAAGGCCGGCGAGCACCAGATCCTGAAAAATGCTGAGATCCAGACGCTGATTAACGCTATCGGCACCGGTGTCGGGGAGAAGTTCGATCCCGAACGGGCCCGGTACCACCGCATCGTCATCATGACCGATGCCGATGTCGACGGGGCGCACATCCGGACGCTGCTCCTCACGTTCTTCTACCGGTACATGAAGAAACTTATCGAGCTCGGGTACGTGTACATCGCCCAGCCGCCTCTCTTCCGGATCGCGAAAGGAAAGGAGGAGAAGTACGTGTACAGGGAGGCCGAGATGCAGAAGGTCTCCGCCGCTATGGGTGATAAGGGAGTCTCCATCCAGCGGTACAAAGGTCTCGGCGAGATGAACGCCCAGCAGCTCTGGGACACGACCATGGACCCCGAGAACCGGATCTTCCTCAAGGTCTCGATCGAGGACGCGTACGAAGCGGACGAGATGTTCAAGACCCTGATGGGCAAGGATGTGGAGATACGGAAGAATTTCATCATGCGCCATGCAAAGGAGGTGACGAACCTTGACATCTGAAGTCCCGCCCGCAGGCGGCCCCGAAACCCACCGCACCGAGCCGATCAGCATCGAGCAGGAGATGAAGACATCATTCATCAACTACGCGATGTCCGTCATCATCCAGCGTGCCATTCCTGATGTCCGCGACGGCCTCAAGCCGGTCCACCGCCGCTCGCTCTACGCGATGTGGGACATGGGCAACACGAGTGACAAGCCCACGAAGAAGAGTGCGAGGGTCGTCGGTGACGTGATGGGTAAGTATCACCCGCATGGCGACGCGTCCATCTACGATACCATCGTCAAGATGGCCCAGCCGTTTTCGTACCGGCACCCGCTCGTGCAGGGGCAGGGCAACTTCGGTTCAGTGGACGGGGATGCAGCTGCAGCGAGCAGGTACACCGAAGTAAGGCTCTTCCCGTACGCCGAGGCGCTTCTCGCGGATCTCGATAAGGAGACGGTGGCATTCGTCCCCAACTACGATGAGTCGTTGAAGGAGCCGACGGTACTCCCCTCGAAGATCCCCAACCTCCTCGTCAACGGGACCGACGGGATCGCGGTCGGGATGGCGACGAAGATGCCGCCGCACAACCTCCGCGAGGTCTGCGCAGCGGTCAACCGGTTCCTCGATGAACCGACCGTTCCGGTCGAAGAACTCCTGAAGATCATGCCGGGCCCGGACTTCCCGACCGGCGGCATCCTGATGGGCGTCGAGGGCGTGAAGAATATCTACGCCACCGGCCAGGGCCGGGTCGTGGTCCGCGGGGTCGCCGAGATAGAGGAATCCGAGGGCGGGAACCGGGGCGACCGGATCATCGTCACCGAGCTCCCCTACCAGGTGAACAAGGCCCAGTGGATCACGGCCATCGCCGACATGGTCAAGGATAAAAAGCTCGACGGGATCAGCGACATCCGCGACGAGTCAGACAAGGATGGAATTCGTGTCGTCTTCGAGCTCCGCAAGGGCACGATCGCGGCGGTCATCCTCAACAACCTGTACCGGTTCACCGCGCTTGAATCCAGTTTCTCGGCATCCAACCTCGCGATTGTGGACGGCGCCCCGAAGATCCTCAGCCTGCCGGCCCTCCTCGGGAACTTTGTGCACCACCGTATCGAAGTCATCCGGCGCAGGTCGGAGTTCGATCTCAACAAGTGCAAGGACCGGGTCCACATCTTAAATGGCCTCCTCGCCGCGCTCGCGAGCATCGATAAGATCATCGCGGCGATCCGCGGTTCTGATACCGTGGACAACGCACGGATTGCACTTATCTCCGGGTTCGGGCTCGATGAACTCCAGGCAAACGCAATCCTCCAGATGCAGCTCCGTAGGCTTGCGGCGCTTGAGCAGCAGAAGATCACGGACGAGAAAGCCGGGCTCGAGGCAGAGATCGCGAGGCTCGAAACGATCCTCGCGAGCGAGGCGAATATCAAGGATGAGATCCGGCGCGAGACTTCCGAGATTGCGCAGAAGTTCGGCGATGCACGGAGAACGGAGATCGCGCTTGACACGAGCGACCTCTCCACCGAGGATTTAATCGAGGACAAGACGGTGCTGGTCTCGATCACCACCGCCAATTACATCAAGCGCATGGACCTCGACACCTACCGCAAGCAGCGGCGGGGAGGCCATGGCATCACGGGGATGACCACAAAAGAAGACGATGTCGTGAGCTCGGTCTTTGCGGCGGGGATGAAGGATTATCTCCTCTGTTTCACGAACCTCGGCCGGGTCTACTGGCTCAAGGTCTACCAGATCCCCGAGAGCTCCCGCATCGCGAAGGGCAAGCCGATCGTCAACCTCCTCAACTTAAAGGACGAGGTCGTTACGACAGTCATCCCCATCCGGGAGTTCCGGAAGGACCGCTACCTGCTGTTTGCAACGCAGCTCGGGCAGGTCATCAAGATCCCCCAGGACGAGTTCTCGTACCCGCGTTCGACCGGGACCAACGCGATCCGGCTGAGAGATAACGACAAGCTTGTCGATGTTATCACTACTGATAACACCAAAGAAGTCGTGCTTTCGACCCGGTTCGGGTACGGCCTCCGGTTCCACGAGGATACTGTCCGGATCGTCGGCCGCGGGGCCTCCGGTGTTATCGGCATGCGGCTGCGGGGAAACGATACTATTGTCGCGCTGACACTCGTGGAGAAAGATCACCTGCTCACCATCTCCGATGTCGGGTTTGGCAAGAGGACCGAGTTCGACGACTTCCGCGGTCACGGCAGGGCAACGATGGGTGTCAAGAACATGCAGGTCGAGCGGGATGCCGTCGTGATACACTCGCGTGCGGTCTCGGATACCGATGAGATCTTTGTCATGACCGCATCGGGAGTCGTTATCCGGACTCCGGTCAACGATATTCGGATTACCGGCCGTGGCACCAAAGGTGTCAAGATCATGCGCCTTGATGAGAACGACAGGATCATTGGTGTTGCGATTGTGAACCCGGAGTCTGACGTTGGCGGGGATCAGGAGTCTTCCGCACCTGAAGTCCCGTAACCCACCTTTTTTTACGGCCCGCCCGTGATGGTATCAGAACATTTTTTAAGCTGTCTTTTCCAAGGATGGTCTACGGAATGATTCCTTGACCTCCCCGCACCGCGACCATGCGCTTACTGAACTCTATACGTTTCTGCTGATTGTCCTGCTGATCTGCATCGCGGTAATTATTATCATGAGTGTTTCGACCGGGTTTGTCACGCCCCTGCTTCAGAAACCCCCGACGTTTGCTGTCAGGGCTGCAATCACTACACCCTATGCCGGTAAAAACGTCATATGCCTGTACCACGGGGCAGGGGATCCGGTAGCATTTTCGAGCGAGTCTGCATCAGGGTATTCGAGAGGAATTTTTTTCACTCTTGAATCCCCCGATGGGACCAAAATTGCGGTAGCTCCCTCTCCCACCATGACAGGAAATCCGTGGGAGAGCGGGGGAACGGCGATCATCTACTACGACGGCTCCCGTTTCTGGGTGACCGATAATTATACCTCCCCTGCGGCAGAGAACGGATCGGGAGGAATAGCAGGTCTGCCTCCTGGGATCTGGGTCATATATATCACGGACCAGCAGACCCAGGTCGTTGTGAACTCGCTTGCGGTGACGGCCTGACCCCCCTCTCTATGCAAAAAAAGAAATGGTGTTACCCATGTTCCGTAAAATCATCCACGTCTCCTCACGGCGCGAAGGGGAGATCATCGATTTGACGCTGCTGGTAGCTGCTGCCGTCCGCGAGAGCAGGATTCAGGACGGGCTGGTCCACCTGTTTGTGCAGCACTCGACTGCAGCGCTGACCACGATCGAGTACGAGCCCGGTGTGCTGGCAGATCTTATGCGGGCGCTGTCTGTCCTTGCACCCGATAACGAAGACTACGCCCACAATGAGAAATGGGGCGACGGCAACGGGCGCTCGCATGTCAAGGCAGCGCTCGTGGGCCCTTCTCTCACCGTCCCGATTACAGGCGGGGCACTTGGCTGCGGGACATGGCAGCAGATCGTCCTTCTTGAACTGGATGTAAATGCGGGCCGGGAACGGACGGTCATATGCACGGTGACGGGCGAATAAGAACCGGGAGAATCCCCCAAGAGTGAGGCCCGGATGTGCCTGGTTTTTTTAGATCTGCCGGTACGATCTCCGGCATGGAACAAATCCTATTTTACCTTTCCCATGCAACCAGTGATCCATGAGCACGATCCTCCGGCGTCAGATCCTCAGGAAATGCAGCAGCATGGATATCCCCCTTGTTGGTTTTGCCCCGGCCGATCGATGGGATAATCCTCCGTTTGAACCCTGGGTGCCGGAGGCGTTCCGGCCTGCATCCCTCTTTCCCGGCACAAGGACCGTGATCGTGATCGGGTTTCCAATAAGCCTGCCGATCATTGATACGGCTCCCTCTATCTGGTACCACGAGCTGTACCGGGTGGTCAATGACATACTGGACTCCTGCGGTTACCGGCTTGCGATGTTCTTAACCGAAAAAGGCTACCCTTCGGTCTGGGTGCCCCGGGACGGATACGGGTCGATCGATGTCCTGACAGAGAAGCCGGTCGCATTCTTCTCGCACCGGCACGCGGCTTTCTGTGCCGGCCTGGGGAATTTCGGGGAAAACAATATGCTCCTGACACCGCAATACGGCCCCCGGGTCAGATTTGCCTCACTATTTTCCACGGCCGAACTCCCCGGCGACCCGGTGCTTGATGACCCCCTCTGCATCCATTGCAAGCGGTGCGTCTCGATCTGCCCGGTTTCTGCTCTTCCCGGGGGCGGCTACCCGGAGAAGTTGACCGACAAGCATGCCTGTGCAGCCCGGTCGGAAAAACTAAAAAGACGGTATCTTTCCCCGTGCGGGTGCTGCATCAAGGTCTGCCCGGTTGGGAAAGACCGGATCCAGTACGACCGCGACGATATGAGAATGTACAACAAAAACAGCCTCCAGTCGGAACCGTACCGCCGCATACAGGACCATGTCCGGTCCTACGGGTCGAGGTGAAGATCCATCACAGGGGGACCGCCACCGCCCGGTTTCACCCGGTGTCTGCGGGCGGACCGGCCCGGATGGACCTGAACAGGAAGTACCCGACAATACCGAACGTGATGACTGGTGAAACAAACGCAGGGATCTCAAAACCAAAACTGTCGAGGATCATGATGAAGCCGAGGCAGAAGATCGAGTACATCGCGCCGTTCTTGAGGTACCGGTAGTTCCTGATGGTGTCCACGTTCCTGATGGTGAGCTCCCGGACGATCAATGCCCCGATGCCGTTCCCGATAATAATCAGGGGGACTGCAAGCGTGAAGGCAAAGGCGCCCGTCACCCCGTCGATGGAGAAGGTGGCGTCGATGATTTCCAGGTAGAAAACCTTACTGATGTCGGAGAGGTCCCCTGAGACCATCTTCTTCTCCTGCTCCTCGGCGCTCTGCCGGAAGCCGTGGACGATGAAGAATGCGGTCGAGCCGATCACTGCACCAAATGCCATCAGAGGGTTTCTCCCGAGTGCAAGCCAGACGATGACCGCAAGGAGGATCGAAACAACGGCAAAGAACCAGACACCCTTCGTGGAGAAATAGCGTTCGCCCCGGATTCCAAACTCTTTCTCCTCTAAAAAGAGCCAGTGGAAGAAGAGGAAAATAAGGAAAGTGCCGCCCCCGACCAGAAGGACGGGTGCCGCCTCAGCGACCGCTGCCATGACTGCAGGATCGCTTGAAAAGGTCGCGGTGAGCGCCCCGACCGGCCCCAGAGAAGGGGCGGAGATCCAGACAATCAGCCAGGGCAGCATGCCCCGGATCACAAAAACGGCAAAAAGGAGACCCCAGACCAGGAACCAGCGCCGCGCCCTCTGTGACATGGTCGAGAGGACCCCGGCGTTGATGATGGCGTTGTCAATGCTTGTTATCGCCTCAAAGAGGCAAAGCCCCGCGATGGTCAGAAGGATTGAGAGGATCTCCATGGATGAGGATCCGTTGGCGCCGGACCGGTATTAATCTTGGCAAACCCGGCAGGTCATTACGGAATATCCGGGCCATTTTTTTTTACCTGCATGAAGCCGGTACCGGTGCTATTAAAATGACAGCCGGCACATTCCGGGGTACAAAGTGGCCGGGACACATGGTTTTTGACTGCCAGCAATGCGGGGAGTGCTGCAGCCATCTGGGGCTGGTGCACAGCATAGCAGAGGATCGCGGGAACTACGAGTTCGTGGTCTTCAACCGGTACACCAACGAGTCCGATGTCGTCACCGTGGATGCCGACAAGCATGCACTCTATGACGACAAGAGTATCTTTGAGAATCTCCCCGAGGCTTGCCCCTTCTTCCGTCACCAGCCGGGTTCTGAGAAAGCGTTCTGCACCGTGCACCTGACCCGGCCCGATATCTGCCGGGACTACAGCTGCTGGCGGATGCTTATCGTCTCCCGGACCGGGCTACGGGCGGGGAGGATCATGTTCTCACGGTATCTCTGCTCGGAAGATCCTCTCGTGACCCGGATCTTTGAGGAGTGCATCGATCCTGTTCGTGAGCCGGATGACGCACGGTGGGATGATATGGTTATCAGGGTACTGACTGAACGGGGATACACCGTGAGGAAATAAGGTCAACCTGGGGCCCTGCCCTGGCTCTCCGCGGTTCCTGAACCTGCAAAGAACCTGCGCGGCATTTTCCTCATCACGGATCCCTGTCCCCGGTACCGTTCTGGGATAACGCCCGGGGACTCGTGCGATCACCCACTATTCTTTTAATGCCCGGCACGTATAGAAGAAATTAGATGAATCCACACACTGTGGTGGATTAGTGTTGAACATGACCGTCAGTGTCAGCAACGATGACGATGATGAAGAGGATAAACGGTTCGCGTTTTCTCCTTCTTTTGTAATACCACGCTGCACCCGGAATATGCCCGCAGCGCGTGAGGTCTATGGCCTGTCTTTTTTCCGGTTCAATCTCCCTGAACCCGGAACCCCCGGCCCCCGGGGGACATCCGCGAGGGTCAAAAGCGAGCTGATCTGCAGATGAACGATAGGGGGGATGATTCCTCGCAGACAGGCATCTGGCCCGTTACTGACCGGAGCGCCACGCCCGGCCCGGCAGACGTGTCTGTCCGGCCCATCATGAAAAGGCGGGCGACTGCACGGGGAGCGGCCCGGCACACAGAATCGTCACATCTCCATCAGGGGAAGGAACATGTGATGGCCCGGGACTCGCTTGCGATCATCAGCCGGGATCATGCATATTATGTGATCGCGGAGGACTATTCGTACAAGTCCGAGGCGTATTATACCATCCTTGCCCGCGAACTGGCCGGTGACGATATCCGCCCGTCCAGCCGTGCCGTGCTCGATGCATTCGTGGTACCTGTCTGCCTCGAGCGTGCGAAACAAGCAGGTATCCCGGTCGTTGGGTGGGGGATCTCGCAGGCCTACGTCCCGCTCCCGGCCATCCTCTACGGGCTCAACTACTTTGCCACCGCGTCTGACTATTTCGTCGTTCAGGATAACACCCAGGCAAAGGAGGTTATCAGGCATATAACAAACAAGGGGAAGTACCCCTTCTGTTACCAGAAACTCGAAGACACGACAACGATTACTACCTGCACTGCAGTCTTTGGACAGACTACGGGGAGCTGTGCGGCGATAGCAGGCTACGCGGAGGAACTCTACAAGATCTTCTCTATTCCTCTCGTGAACATGGTCTTTGTCCGGACCGGGGACGAGTACGCACTCTCCTCACTTACGCCCACACGCTACACCCGCCTTTCCGAAGGGGAACGGGCCTTTCTCTCCGCGTACCGTGATCACCAGGAGTTCCTATGAGCCGGCTGGGAGTATTCGTTGACAGGAAAACCCTTTCCAATGCCGAGCAGCTCAATGCCCTGATCCATTGCAGGGACGTGGCAGAAGGGCTCGGGCATAACGCAGAATTTCTTTTCCCGGTCGATATCAACAAGATCCCGAAAATGGACGCTCTCTTTATCCGGGCCCGGACCGACCCGATGAACATCACGTATGTCGCAGCCCGTATGGCAGAGTTCCATGGCATTCCAGTCATTGACGATGCGAATTCCATCCAGATCTGTGGCGACAAGATCAACATGTACTCCCACCTCCTTAAAAAGAACGTCGCGCTCCCTAAGACGGTATTTCTCTCGAAAAGCGACCTCTCTGTCGAACGGGTTACCGGGCTCTTCGATACGCTGGGGACACCGCTGATCGTCAAGGAACCGTCGACCTCGTTCTCGCAGCGGGTCGAAAAGGTCATGGATATTGCCGGTTTCTTCCGGGTCGCACGGCGTTTTATCAAGTTGTCGGACTGGATCGTCGTCCAGCAGTTCGTGGAGAGCACGTACGACTGGCGGGTGGGTGTGCTGGGGGGGAAATTCCTGTACGCCTGCAAATATACGATTCCGTCACTGACGTTCAAGATACAGGCCTCGGTGAACGGCCATATCGTGTACTGCGGAGTGGAGAGCACACCTGAGACTGCAGTCCCTCCCCACGTTGTCCAGCTTGGTATCGATGCGGCAAACGCGATAGGTGACGGGTTGTATGGCGTGGATATCAAGAACACCAATGGCGATGCCTGCGTGATAGAGGTCAATGACAACCCGTCGCTCGAGAGCGGCGAGGATACCTGCTACCCGCAGATCTACGAACAGATCGTCAGTCACCTTTTTGCAGCGTGATCATCTTTGACGGAAAACTGGCTGTTTCGTGCCGAAGCTGTCTGTATGGCATCCGGGGGGCACTGCTGCGATGATGCGCATTTCCATGTAACAAAAAAACGCTATGACAAGCTGATCGCTCTGATCAACCGGATAGATGAGCCGGACACGAATCTGGTTGCGGAGATCGCCCGGAGGCACCGTTACGCATGACTGTCGGAACAGAGCACGAGTACTCGATTAACGACACGCACTTCACGGCACTTCCCGTATCCGACCATATCATAAAATCAATCTGCGGGAGATTTACAAGCGAGATCCGCTTTGGAGAGGTGAACCTGGGAAAGGAACTCCAGAAGACCGTACTCGAATTTGTCCCTCGTGTTCCGGCATCCGGCCCGGTTGCCCTGGAGGCGATGCTTGTGGCGGGAATCAGGAAATTCTACCATGTTTTTCCTGATCGCTACCACCTGCTCGGCCTTGGCATGCACCCCACGCTCACGCCCGACCGGGCTGTCGTCTGGGATCATGACGAGGGGGAGTACTACCGGACCTACGACCGGCTCTTCAACATCCGGCAACACGGGTGGCTCAACATCCAGGCGCTCCAGGTCAACCTCTCATACACCGGAGAAAAAGACCTGCTCATGCAGTACAACCGGATCCGGACTCTCCTCCCCTATCTTGTAGCGCTTTCGGCTTCTTCGCCTATGGTGGAGGGCAGGCTGACCGGGACCATGGATAACCGGCTCATCTATTACCGGCAAAACCAGAAGGAGATCCCCGGGATCTGCAACGGGATCATCCCGGCCCGGCTCCTCTCGGTCGGGGAGTACAGGAGGACGCAGGAAGAGGTCTACGCGGAGCTCCGGGCACGGGATGCGGGGATCCTCTGCGAGGAGTGGCTCAATTCGAGCGGGCTTATCATCCGTTTTTCCCGGAGCTGTCTTGAGATCAAGGCACTGGACGAGCAGGAGTGCATCCGTTCCGATATGGCGTTTGTGGCACTGGTTGCGGCACTCCTCCGCTGCCCGGTGCTGCCGGTCGAGTGTGATCAGGATGCTTTGCTCTCACTCACGGAGACGGCTATCCGGAAAGGCACTTCCGGATTACGGCCGGAACTTGAAGCGCTGTACCGCTGTGCATGGCAACAGGCGACCGCTGAGGAGCGGCAGTACCTGCCTGTCATTGAAGATCGCATCGCCCGGGGCAGTCTTGCCGAGCGAATCGCGGATCGGTTCCGCAAAGAGAAGGCGATCGTACCAATCCTTGAGGATATGGCACACTGCCTGCGGACAAATATGCCGTACGAGATGGAGTGAATTTTCCTACTCTGAAGAAAACCTTTTTAGAGGTACAGCCCCCCTTACGCCAGCCCTGCCCCCAAAGGGGGCGGGGGCGTAAGCGATGCCTTTGTATTACCTGTACAAGAAACTTCCATTGTTGCATCTTTGTGTTGCAGGTACTACGGCACTATCGCAACCGGGGGATGCCAAAGCGGCGGGGGCTTTAGCCCAAAAAGAGCGTCCTCACAAATCTCATTTCAGGATTTCTACAGAGTCAATTTTCCATCCTGGAATCTTTTTGGATTTATTCCGGGTTTTTGGACGCCGGGTAGAGGGCAATCCTCATTAACCCGGCCCCGGTAATATTCCCTACAGGAGTACCCTCTTACCATGACACGCACCCTGCTCTCCGAAGCCGAAGGCTACGAACTGCTGAACCACTATGGGATCCCGGTGCCCCGGTACGCGGTCGTCCGGACTGCTGACGAGGCGGGGCCTGCAGCAGAGGAGATTGGTTTCCCGCTGGTGGCAAAGATCGTATCACCGCAGGTTGTCCACAAGAGCGACGCGGGCGGCGTTGTGACCGGCATCGCGTCAGCCGCAGCCGCACAGGAGGCATTTGCTGCTATTACCGTAAGCGTCCGGGCGGCATATCCCGGTGCCGATATCAGGGGAATCATTCTCGAAAAGCAGCAGGAGGCCGGCCTCGAACTGATTGTCGGGGGAAAAACCGACCCTTCGTTTGGGAAAGTGCTCACGATCGGGATGGGTGGCACGCTCGTGGAGCTGATCAGGGACGTTGCGATCCGGCTCCTCCCGGCGAGCGATGATGCGATCCGCTCCATGATCCACAGCCTCCGGGGGTACCCCCTGATCGCCGGGTTCAGGAACACGACCCCCCGGGATGAGGCTGCACTTGTGGCCATTGCCGGGGCGCTGGGGCGCATGTTCCTCGAACACCCCGAGATCCAGGAGTTCGACATCAACCCGGTCATCCTGTACGGCAGGGGCGGGTGCGTGGTGGATGCACGCATCTACACCGATGATTCAGCAGGACTGGTCCAGGGGGAGGCAGAGAGTGTGGCGCTGCCGGACAACCTGTTTACGTTCCGGTCGGTCGCCGTGGTCGGCGCTTCACAGAATCCCGACAAAGTCGGGTACGCCATCTGCCGGAACATGCTCGGTTTTTCCGGCACACTCTACCCGGTCAACCCTAACAGCGCCGCGATCCTGGGAAGGACCGCGTATCCCTCGCTTACCGCGATACCGGGGCAGGTGGATGCGGCAGTGATAGCGATTCCAGCCGCAGGAGTGCCTGCCATCGTAGAAGAGGCAGGGAAAAAGAAGATCCCGCTGGTGATCATTGTTTCGTCTGGTTTCCGCGAGACCGGGCCGGCGGGAAAGGCGCTCGAGGACCAGGTGCTTGCCACCGCACGGAAGTACGGGATCCGGGTCATGGGCCCCAACTGCCTCGGGTTTATGCTCCCGAAGGTAGGAATCAACACGACATTTGACCCGGTCTCCCCCAGGGTCGGTTCCATCGCGTTCATCTCGCAGAGCGGGGCGATCATCACCACGATAGTGGACTGGAGCCTTCCCGAAGAGATCGGATTTTCTGCGGTGATCTCCGTGGGAAACCAGCTGGATCTCACCTTCGAAGACTTTATTCAATGGACCGGGACTGATCCTGCCACAAACGCGATCATCCTGTATGTCGAGGAGATCCGCAACGGCCGGCGTTTCATGGATTTTGTGAGCCGTATCACGCCGGTCAAACCCGTGATCGTCATAAAATCAGGGTCGTCAACGATCGGGCAGAAAGCCGCATCATCGCACACGGGTTCCCTTGCGGGCAGTTCTGAGGTCTACCGGGCAGCGTTCCGGCAGGCAGGGATGATCCCGGTCCGGTCGATCCGGGAGGCGTTCCAGGTTGCAGAACTCCTCGCGTCTGAAGGGTACCCGGCAGGTACGCGGGCGGTCGTAATCTCAAATGCCGGCGGGTTTGCGGTGCTCTCTTCGGATTATGCAGAACGGTTCGGGATCGAACTGGTGGAATTCCCTGAGACCCTTACCCGGGAACTGGACGCCGTGCTCCCCCCCAACTGGAGCCGTGAAAACCCGATCGACATGGTCGGCGATTCCCACCCGGACCAGTATGCAAAGACATTTGACGTAATGATCCGGCACCAGGACCTCTGGGACATCGCGTTCGTGATCGCAGTGCCGACAGCAATTTCCAATCCCATCAGGGTGGCAAACGAACTGATCCGGTTCTCTACGCACACAAAAAAGATGATCGTGGGCTGCATGATTGGCGGCGATTCCATGAAAACGCCGCAGAGGATTCTCCGGGAGGCTAAGATCCCCAACTTCCCCGACCTTGAGGATGCGTTCCGTGCCGTGGGAAATATCTGCCGGTACACGTGCCGGAATGCGAATGGTCACCCCGGGTGCCAGAAGGAGCTTCCCAAACCCTGAAGGGTGGACGTCCCGCCGACTCTAACTCACGCCATCCTACCATCATATATACCCGCGGGGTGCACCCTCACGTATGACTCTTCGCCAGCTCCTTGGCCCGGCACTTCTCTTAGTGCTGGTTCTTGCGGTTGCCGGCTGTACCCAGCCGGTGCCTATCCCCGGTCCTTCAACCCCCACCCCGACCGTGGCTGTAACCCCGGCCGCGACAACGACGCTTCCGGATTCGGCCACCCCGGAGCCGACAGGGGCCCTGCCTTCCTACTGGAGCGTCAATGTCCAGGCCATGAGTAACGGCCAGGCAATAAACCCCCAGATCATCATCTCCTTCCGGGGCGGTATGGGTATGAACCTCATCCCCCAGATCCTACTCAAGGTCACCCGGTCCGATGGCGTTGTTGAGACCGGTGAAATGGACCAGCCGTTTTCGATAGGTCAGAGCGTCACCTTTGCCGCTACCACGGGCTACCAGGATCGGGCCGAGGCATGGGCGATCACGCCGCAGGGAGATGCCGTCAAGATCCTTGACCAGTATATACCGTTCCGGTCCTACAATTCCTGATACAGGTTCTGCGAAAACTGGTGAATCATATATCCATTTTTCAAAATTCTCAGCAGCTGAGTCAAACTTTTTTTGGAATCTTCAGTTGCGTGATCGATCTTTTTCCAAAATCTTCAGCTCGTGACCAGATCTTTTCTGAAAATCCTCAGCTGCCGAATCGCTTTTTTTCCGAAATTGTCAGCTCCTGACCCGGACTTTTCCGGAAAACTTCGGGCCGGGCAGTAAACTCATGATTGTATAATGGGGATATTGCGGGGGCTGTCGCCCCCACACCCCCGCGTGAGGATTGCTTGTCGCCGCCCCCGACGGGGCGCCCCCGCGACGGCACCATTACAGTTGACGCGGGATGCAGGTAATCTGCCCGAAAGAACCGAGGAGGAGGATTTGCGAATGAGATTGTCCAAATCTTTACTCCAAAATAAGCCCGTAAAACCGTCCGATTCCAGTGGAAATAAATCAGGGCCCTTATAATGCGCTATTCGCGAAAATACGCCAAAATTGAGCCCCATATAATGCCCGTAAACGGCCCATAGACGCGTTCCGGCAGCCTCTTTTTCCGGGATCGATCAAATGCTTGTTTGGCCTGAGATCGGGTCAGGAATCGCGAATATGAGAACCTTTTAATTTGTCCGTTTGCAAAAATACGGCTTATTTGGGCTTATTTTTAAACGGGGCCCGTATCGGGCTCTGATTGGATCCTAAGAAGGTGAATCCGGGCTTAATACGGGCCCGGATTAGTGTATCTCAGATCGGGTGGATGGGGAGTGCCGGCCATGTCCTCCCGTCAGGCAGGGCAGAATTTTTCCCGGAAACTCCGGTTCGTGACCAGGACATTTTTAAGTTTATATAGAACAATTCCGAAATTACTCGACTAGGTTCATGGAATGTATTGGTAGTATCTTTTCGATTATTCTCACAATTATTACGCTTTGGATTCAACGAAATCATGATCGATTATCCGTGAAACCCCTTGCAAATATTCATCTTAATAATTTTCCGGGAGAAATTACAATTTTGATTCACAACGATGGATTGGGACCAATGATAATAAAATTGGTCGACACCTATAGAACGAAAGATACCAATAAGATAAGTTATGGTTGGCCCCCCAAACCTATCGATAGAGAGAACTATCATAATTTAATTTCAATGCCTGTGGTTATGGGTCATTTTGATGAAACTCCAATTTTAAATGGAAAATCTATTCCTTTACTTACACAAAAATTTGATATTAATGACTCCAATCAAGTAAAAGATGGAAATAAAACAAGAGAGTCGCTTAAAGATTTTACAATCAAAGTAAAGTATACTAGTATTTATGAGAACGAGCAATTTGAAACAATTCTTAAATTAGACAACCTTGGTGAGATCACATACCAACAAAATTTTGATTAAAACTCTTTGACTTTTTTACAGTTAATTGTGTTTTATTTCAAAATGTTCCGCTGCCTGCTCGATCTTTTTCCGGAATTGTCAGTCCCTGACCCGGACTTTTCCGGAAAACGTTGGGCCGGGCAGTAGGCTCATGTTTGTATAATGGGGATATCGCGGGGGCCGGGAGCGATCGTTTTCTGTTAATCACGAGATAATTCCTCAATTTCGGCAGCATCTCAAGAATTCACTCCTCTTCCGGCTCCAACTACGAATAACCACCCCCATTATTACAATAATTCCCATTTACGGCAGATCAAAGAAAAAATAAAGATAACAACTTAACGGAACCTGGATTTTCTAATTTATCGAGTCCATTTTCTTATCACAAGAATTGCTGTTATTGCACTGACGCCGGATATTATTCCAAATCCCGGGGTATTCGTGGGTATTTGATTTATTGTCGCATTTGTTGAATTTCTTTGGGTGACTGGGACAGATAGGGATCCAGATGTATTCGGCGATATTGTTTCACTTGTAGTAATTATTTCCGATACCATAGTTGTGGTGACCGGCAAACCGGTACTATTCATCATAGGAGTAGTTGTTGTTGGATTAGGCGTACTTGTGGCAAGCGGGATCTGGGCTGCAACTGGAATCTCCGATAACAACGGGTTGGGTAATTCGCCGCGCCATACATCATTAAAATGATTGGCAATATCCGAACCCCCCATCAATGCAATGCTTCCATCCGGCATCGCTAAACTAGTCTGGCCGTATCGTTGTGACCACGCAGCATTTGCAGTTATTTCAGTCCACGTTTTGCCACCGTCTGTAGAACGCCATACATCATTGAGAAGAATGGTACTATTGTAGGGTGGAATATAACTCAGACCGCCCATAATCACGATACTGCCATCGGGCATTACAACCATGCTCTGACCGTATCTGCCTGGCCACCCGGCATCAGGTGTAACCAGCTTCCACGTTGCCCCCTCATCTGTTGAACTCCACACGTCATTAAGACCGATACCACTGTCGCCCAATCCCCCCATGAGCAGGATACTCCCATCTGGCAACAGTCCGACGCTGGGGTAAGATCGTGGCGACCATTCTGCGTTTGACGTAACCTGAGTCCATCGAATACCATTGTCTACTGAACGCCAAACGTCGTTGTAATTAGTGTCAGGGTTACTGCTCAGGACATTGATATTGGTTCCACCTATGAGCAGGATACTCCCATCTGGCAGAACAACAGAACTGAAATCACCTCGTGGTGACCAATCCGCGTTTGAGGTCATCTGCGTCCATGAAGCTCCTTTATCTTGTGACCACCAAACGTCATTGAGGAAGTTGCTACCGGTCCAGCCTCCCATAAGCACGATACTTCCATCCGGTAACGCTACACTGTCAAATCGATTTCTCGCTTGCCATGGAGCATTCTCAGTTATCTCAGACCATGTGGCACCGGCATCGGTCGAACGCCACACATCATTGGAACCGCCTCCCATAATCACGATACTGCCATCGGGCATCTCCAGGCAGCTAAAAAATGCTCGTGGAGACCATGGGGCGTCAGCGTTTATCTCCGTCCAGGGACCTGTCGGAGTTGGGGTTGGTGTCGGGGTAACAAGTGCTATTGGATACGACCTGTACCCAAGTGTTGTGGTGGTCGTCACCGTAGGAACAGGGGTAATTACTGATATAGGATTATACTGATAATTTATTGCCACGACTGGTAACACGAGTACGAGGCTCACGAAGAGAAGCAGGAATTTCCCTCGCATAAGACCCTAATTACCCTCTCCAAGTTTAATAGTTTGGATAGTTCATAGCTTTTATCAGGTTTATCTTGGCAACGCTATTCCTTTAACAGGAATTAAAGGAAGCTTCCTATAGGATTATCCTATAGGACACAAAAATTCACGTCGGAGAGATTTCACTGGATTTCGGAAGGGGATTCGGCTGGCCGGGATCCGGATCCCCGGACCGGCCGGAACGCAAAAAATTTTACCCGACAGGACAACTAAGAAAAGAAAAATCCGATAAGCTGCGCGCTTTATTTTAAAAATTCTCCATTAATGGAGCATTTCTCTAAATCTCCGCCCTCACAGCGTGATCTTCTTCAATATCAGTCCGTTCTTGAAGATTGTGATCCCGCCGCCACTCTGGGAGACGACGATGCCCACGGCCTGGGTCACGCTCGTGATCGCGGCAACCGAGTTGTGCCGTGTCCCCATACCCTTGGGGAGCGTCACCCTGCTTGAGTCCACCGTGATGTACCGTCCCGAGGCTTCGATAAACCCGTCCCCTGAAATCACGAATGCCCCGTCGAGCTGGGCGAACTCCTTGATATTCTCCCTGAGATCGGGGTTTGTCACCATGCGCATCTCGGGGACATGACCCTCGAAGGCATTGAGCATGATCTGGCGGGACTTCGCGAGCACATTCTTTGTGTCACCGATCAGAAAGGTCGTGCCGACCGCTTTTCCTTCCCTGCCTTCGATCGAGATCTCGGTACAGATGTGGAAGACGGAATCAAAAACCTCCTCCCGCACATCGGTATCGGCGACGACCTGGTCTTTCCAGGTATCGGTACTGATCCGCACCTCTCCGGTCTGTTTCCGGTCGGTGATGTCATGGCCGATGCAGAGCACTTCGACGATGTGGCCCTGCTGGTCGCGGATCGCCTTGTTGATCCATGCAATCCAGACGATATCCCCGTTCCTGCGGATATTCTCGCTGACATTGATCGCATACCCTTCGGCGTTGAACCCCAGGTCATTTGCCATCATCGAGAGATCGTGGCTGCCCCGGTTCTTCTCCGGCGCGATCGTCCCGACCACGTTTTTCCCGATGAGTCCGGCTTCGGGATAATCGAAGAAGGTTGCCGCGTAGGTATTGACATACGTAATGGTGCCCTGCATGTCCAGTCGCACGATGATGCTCTGGGCGTTCTTCATCATCTCCCGGTACTTCGCTTCGCTCTCCTTGAGTGCATCCCGCATCTTTTTCTTCTCGGAAATGTCGGTGACGACCACCGTGCCACCTTTCTTCGCATCCAGCGGGTCAATGAGCCGGGCCTGGAGGGTGCAGGCGATGATACTTCCGCCGGGGCGGACGAGTTCGCAGTCTGCACACCCGTTCCCGAGAACATCCCGGTGGATCTGGAGGTCCCGGCAGACCTGCCCGAACTCCTCTTCGGTCCTGAAAAGAGAGCGTACCTGTTTTCCTACGATGGCAGATTCAGGGGCCCCAAGAAGGGCCGCGAGCGGGTGGTTGATCCACTCAATCGTGGCGTTGCGCATCTGGAATATCCCCAGCGGCGTTGCCGAGAGGATCGCGGTCAGCTGGTCGTTCTGCAGTTTAACGTCGCGCTCCGATTTTTTGCGCAGTGCGGCCTGCTTGATAAGCGTGACGAGATCTGCTGCCGGCGAACGCAGGTCCGCGGTGCGCGGGAGGATAATCTCCGTACCATTACTGACCTCCTCGAAGGCCACCCGGCTCTCACCCTTCCGGTGGAAGATGATGACCGGCGTGGGGTTTCCCATAGAACGGAGATAGCGCAAAAAGCCGATGCCGTCCATATCGGAGACAAACTCTATCCCGTTGACCGGTGAAACATCCTCATAACAGACGATGACGTCATAGGTCCGGCTCTTGAGCTTCTCGATCGCCTGCTTGGTGGAGGCCACTGACTCCAGGCGCACCTCGCCGGTTTTTTCAAGGACCGGCCTGAACTGCGCAAGGAAATCGGTATTGTCATCGATAAACAGGACAGATATCATCAGGCACTCGCGAACCGGGGTTTTCACCTGTGGTGTATACCTATGATCTGGATGGTGTTGAAATAAATAGTTGACTCTATGGCGGGGAAATTGCCGATTTGGCGCAATTTACGGCCGGAATACCCATTGTCCCGAATCAGATGGCCCGGACTGTCAGGGATCTATTCAGTTGAGTCACCAGTCTCCCCCTCGTCAACTCCTTCCACCCCGGTGGAGCCTTCACCGGCATCGAAATCCCCGGCAACAAGCCAGAAACCGGTGACGAGGATGAGCGGGACACCGACAGGGATGGAAGATCCGTGGCTGTTTGCAAGGGTCGGCCCGTACTCTACGATCATGGCGGCAAAAAAGAGCACACCGCAGGTGACCGTGAGTATTCCCGCGGGCCGTACCAGGCAGGTTGTGCGCCGTACGGCGGCAATGCCAAGAGCGATGACTGCGGCGACGAGAAGAACCGCCCCGGTGATCCAGAGGATGGTCGAGTACGCACTTGAACCCCGCAGGATACCGTCGGCCACATACAGGAGATCCTTATGGATGAGAATCAGGCTGTTTCCAAGGTAACTCTGCTGGTACCGGAAAAGGGCCCACTGCACGCCGTGTGCGAGATCGTTGCCGATGACATAGATATTGAGCGGCACAAAAAAGAGCAGGCATTCACAGATAAACGGCAGGGTAAGGCGGGTCATGAGAGGAAAAACAGATAGTTGTGAAAGATCCCGGGGGATAAGGAGAGACCGGTCACTGGTTGCTGCTCCCGACAATGGCAAGCTGGTACATCCAGTCCATTAAAGGGTGGCATTCGTTCACGACGCATTCAAGGTCGCATGCGATGCAGGGGATCAGTTCGTCGCCGGCGAGCAGGTTCTCGGGACGGACCGGCTGACGCTTTGCCTTAATAAGATAGGTCTTGATCCCGTCTTTTTTGAAATCAGTACGGTCGATAAGCCCGCTCTCTTCGAGTTTTTTGACGATCCTCGAACATTTTCTGCTGTCAACACCGAGTTCTTTCCAGAGCTCGCTCTGGAGGATGCCCTCGGGGTGTGACTGGATCAGGGTGAATGCTTCGTCTTCAGGTTCCGGCATCGCTGGTTCTTCTCCTTTTACCTTCAGAAGACCGGGGCGATGGTAAGAATATTATTGCCCCGGATAACGACCGTGCCCAGGCTTCGCCCGCGCTCGTTGTTGATAAATTCAATCGTCTCGTCCATATGGATATTTAGATACTCGTCTACTGCTACAAGCCGGCCCTGCAGCTTGCGCCCCTCATCCTTGATCTCGACCATGATCTTGGAATCTACGAGGGCAAACACTTTCTTTATCGGCAAAACAATTCCGTTAACCATCTGTCCTGATTTGGGTCGTAAGATAATTAAAGTTTGCGAGTGGACGAAAAAGGAGTACTCTCTCGTCTTCGCGGCGGGATTTTATCGCATGTCCCCCCGGGTTCTCGCTGTTTCCGTGAACCTGAACCATCACTCCGCGAAGGGTTCCCAGCGCTTTTCCAGGGCTTTTTCGACGGCAGGAAGGGTGGTGTACTCCATCTCCTCACGCGGGAGCCGGTGGGGTTCGAACGGGCCCTGCGCACGTATCGTGTCCGCAAGCTTGTTGCACCGCGCCCTCACCCGGTCAAACCCGGGATCGTCGAACATGTCGGCAGGACCGATCAGGGTCCCGCTGGTGACCTGGAACCCAAGGCAGATGACCCGGGGAGGGCCGTCGAACCGGGTACAATTGGCATCGCAGAGCCCGACCGGCATGAAGGGCCCGTGGTGGGACCCGCGCATCCAGCCTGCAACGAGCACCGGGATGGTAAAAGGCTCTATGGCCTCACCCATCGAGGGAAAACCATCCTGGGCCCGGACGATCATGACCGGGTCGTCTTTTCCCAGGGACCTGCCAGTCTCCTTGTTCAGGCGCCGGGTACTTGTCGAGGCAGCGACAGTCCCGTCTCTTTTGAACACGTGCCTGATGACGTACCGTGACGGGGCCCCGATACAGGCAAGCAGGCTGTAACTCTCCTCCGGGCAGGCAAAGCTGATCTTTCGTTTCCCGACGAGATCGTGCACCTCGAAGATAAAGCCCTCTGAAAGAGACGGGTCAATGACAAGGCCCGGGGTGTTGAAGGGATCGGCAAAGATTTTGTACAAATAGAAGTTCCATGCGCCGGGCCCGGCCTTGTCTGCCATGAAGATAAGGACAGGATCAGATCCCCTCTCCTCGAATTCCATCTCCGCGACACCCGGTTCCATGCCCCGGACATTCCCCGCGAACGCACCGGCAGGCATATCCTGGCCGGCTCCGTAGAGCTTGAGGCTTTTTGCAACCTTTGTGCATTCCATAAACACGTTCCCTGCAAGCCGGTGGATCTCTTCGTTGTCGATTCCCCGGGTATGCATCATAATCAGTTCGAGGCTGTCGCCGCAGTGGGTGACAAAGGAATCGGTAAGCAATTTACCTCTCTCGGATTTGAGCATCTGCGCCGCCGTTTCGAGCAGCTTGGGATGGGTGCGGGAATGGCCGGGAAAACTTCCCACATCCGCGTTAATGACGGAGATCGTGGTTCTTGGCATACATGTTCACACTATTGAGATCGCACGAGGATCCTAAAAATGGTTGGGGGTGAGGAGGCAAAGGTGTGCACAGCAGGAGATCAGTGCAGGGTTTTCCTGATGGCCGACGCGGTGCCGTATGCGCCAAAAGCCCTGAAAAAGACCAGGCTCTCCGCATAGGCCATCGCCTGCATGGCCTTGCTTGTCTCTTCATCCACGGCATAAATCTCTTTGTAAAACACCTTTATGGCGTTCTTGCAGTTGCCGTCGAAGATCTGGCTGTCTTTCTTGCCGGGATTTGCGGGACGGTATTTTTCAAGGGTCCAGTCCACGACGTTCTTGTAGAGGGAAGGCTCGTAAATCTTCAGGATCCCGAATGCCACGTCCTGCCAGAAGGTCCCGACATTTCCTTTGATGATGTCGCCCTTGGGGAAGTGCAGGTTGATGAGATCCCGCGGGGTACCGGTGATGCCGTGCTGGGCGATGCCGACAGGGAGGTGGTTGTCCCGCAGCGCCTGGGCGATCTCCTTTGTACGGTTGATGTCTATCGAGAGCTGCTCGACCACGTTCCCGTTTGCATCGTACGCGTGTCCGTGGGAACTGCCATTTGCGATGGCGATCACGTGGGGGTAGACATCATTTTCGTTGAGGGCTTTTATGAACCCGACCGCTTCCTCAGGACGGGTCAGGATCAGCCCCCCGGTGTCTTTCCTGCCGATCTCTCCCACCTCCACTTCGAGGCCGAACTCCTTTCCGTTCATCTTCTGCCGGATATAGCGGGCGAGGTCAGAGGTGATTGCGATATTCTCTGCGAGCTCCTCCCGGACATTCTTTCCCTGGAAGTTGAAGAGGTGCGAGGCATCGATGGCAAAGGAGGTGTAGCCGGCTTTGACCTGCGCATCGATCAGCTCCTTTGTTCCCGCAATCTCTGCGGCATCGCCTTTCTTGATGGAGATATGATCGGCGTGCAGCGCCCAGATGTCACAACCCACTGCCGCTGCGGCCGCGTGCATCTTCTCCGAGAAGACCTGCGGGGTCATACCGGTGTACCCGCCGGAGAGATCGGACTCGGACCGTGCGAGTTCCATGAAGACCGCAGAGTCAGTGTCTTTTGCCGCCTTAAAAATTCCCTCGGCGACGGTGGCGATACGTACGTTTGCTGCCATAACGATGGCTTTCCGGCCGGTAATCCCTTTCAGGATAGTAGAGCCGGGGATCGGACCAAAGGTGGGTGCGTTCATACGGGTGCTCACTATACTTATCCTTCCTTCATACATGTTTCAATCTTTGCGATCTCTTTTTTACCGCCGATGTAGATGGGGGTGACCTGGCCAATTGTTTTTGGCATGATCTCCCGGTAATCTTTACGCCCGTCGCTCACCGCCCCGCCGGCCTCACAGATGATCATGCCCATGGGGTTTGCCTCGTACAGGAGGCGGAGTTTTCCGGACTCCTTTCCCTTGTAGCCGGGGTAGGTAAAAACCCCTCCCTTGTGGAGGATCTGGTGGACGTCAGCGACAAAACAGCCGGAGAACCTGAGCTTGTAGCCATCGCTTTCGAGGCATTCGATCCACCGTGCATGGGGGGCAAGGTAGTCCTTGCGCAGCGCGCCAGGGGAGTGGATCTTCCCCTCGGGGATCCGCAGGTCACGGTGGCGCAGTACGAATTCCCCGTCCTCGCGCTGGACAAACTCGTGGACGCCATGTTTTGTGGTGAAGGTGAGGAGCGTCAGGGGTCCGAACAGGATATAAAGAGCGGCGATCATGCCGGTGCCTTTTTCAAGGACATGACCGGGGTAGATGCCGATGATGGAGCCGACGCAGAGGTTGACATCAAGAAGTGAAGAGCCATCGAGCGGGTCGATGACAATACCGAACTGGTTCTGTGCGCCGCTGACCTCGATCACCTGGTCCTGCTCTTCGGTTGCGATATACCGGACAAGCCGCGATTCCCTGAGTGCATGAATGAATACATCATCGGCATACTTGTCGAGGGGCTTCTGGTCTTCCCCGAACATGTTCCGGGTGCCGCAGGCGTCTTTATTCATGCAGGTCGAGAGAAAGCCCTTTTTTACCTCTCCGGCCTGTTCGCTCAGGAAGAGAATGAGCCCGGCGAGGTTCTTCTCCGTCCCCTCTTCAACGAGAAAATCCTTGAGAATCATAAGGTGACTCCTGACACGGCCGCAAACGATCCCTCTCTGGCAGAGCAGGGGATTGTCGCAGGCACGGGATTCGTAGTTAGTCCTTTGATCCCGATCTTTATCAGGATTGTTGATCGGGAGACTTCATCTGTTCTCTGGATAGCACGGCAAGAATGGATCGCACGCCGCCGGGTCCGGTTGTCATGTCGTTGTCATTAAAAAAGGGATAGTCCCGGAAGATCCTGGAATAGGGATCAGGATTCCGGTTTCAACGGTCTCCGCATGAAGCCGGGCCAATATCCCGATGCTCCCCCCGCACAAGATCCGGATGCGGGGCTCAGCTCTTTTGTCCTTAATTACCGGCGTTCTTGCTCCGTGCTACTGTGAGTTTCTTTATCGTGTCGGTTCCCGGGATCAGGAATTCGTGAATAGCAGTTTTCCTCCTTTCTCATCAACCACGATCTCCTTGTCTTTATGCACAATTCCTTCCAGGATCATCTTTGACAATTCATTGAGCAGGTTTCTCTGGATTACCCGTTTGATCGGCCGTGCACCGAATTGCGGGTCAAAGCCCTGGGTAGCGATAAACTGGATGGCTTTCTTTGTTGCCCTGAGCCGGATATCACTCTTCCCGAGCATTTTCTGGACGTTTTCCAGCTGGAGCTCGACAACCTTCTGGATCTCATCCCTGGTGAGCGGTTTGAACATGATGATCTCATCGATCCGGTTGAGGAATTCGGGACGAATGGTTTTCTTGAGCAGGTCTAAAACCTGTTCCCGGGTGCGATCAAACACCTCGTCACGGTTTTTGTCGGTGACATGCTCCAGGTTTTCCTGGATGATGGGTGACCCGATGTTTGAGGTCATGATGATGATGGTATTCTTGAAATCCACCGTGCGGCCCTTGTTGTCTGTCAGGCGGCCGTCGTCAAGAACCTGCAGCAGGATGTTGAAGACATCCGGGTGGGCTTTCTCGATCTCATCCAGCAATACCACGGAATAGGGCTTTCTCCGGACCGCTTCTGTCAGCTGCCCGCTCTCTTCATATCCCACATAGCCCGGGGGCGCTCCGATCAGCCTCGAAACAGTATGCCGTTCCTGGTATTCCGACATATCGATCCGCACCATGCTGTTCTCGTTGTTGAACAGGAATTCTGCCAGGGCTTTTGCCAGCTCGGTCTTTCCTACACCCGTCGTCCCCAGGAAGATGAAAGAACCGATCGGGCGTTTGGGGTCCTGCAACCCGGCACGGTTCCGGCGGATTGCATCGGAAACTGCCCCGATGGCTTCATCCTGGCCTACGACACGTTTGTGGAGTTCGGCCTCAAGGCTGAGCAGTTTCTCCCTCTCGCTCTGCAGCATCCTGCTGACAGGAATACCGGTCCAGCGTGACACAACCTCGGCGATCTCTTCGGCATCCACCTCTTCGTTCACGAGCGCGGAATCCTTCTGCAGCACGGTTAGTTTTTCCTTTAACTCCACCATGCTTTTTTCGTTATCCGGGATACGACCATAGCGGATCTCTGCAACTTTCCCGAGATCGCCGTTGCGTTCGGCATTTTCAGCCTCGAACTTTAAGGTCTCGATCTCGGTTTTCCGCGACTGGATCTGTTCAACAAGCTCCTTCTCCGACTGCCATTTTGCATTCAGGTCTTTTCGTCTCTCGGTTAAGTTTGCAATATCTTCATTCAACGATTTCAGTTTCTGATCGTCCTTTTCCCGTTTGATGGCTTCCCGCTCGATCTCCAGCTGGCGGATCCGACGGTCGATGCCTTCCAGTTCCTCCGGCTTTGAGTTGATCTCAAGACGGAGCTTTGCGGCAGCCTCGTCGATAAGGTCGATAGCCTTGTCGGGGAGGAACCGGTCGGAGATATAGCGCTGCGAAAGTTCAACAGCAGCAATGATCGCCTCGTCCTTGATCCTTACATGGTGATGGGTCTCGTATTTCTCCTTGATTCCCCGGAGGATGGAAATGGCATCCTGCATATCCGGCTCGTTGATCATCACCGGCTGGAAACGCCGCTCGAGCGCCTTGTCCTTTTCAAAATATTTCTGGTATTCCTTTAAGGTCGTTGCACCGATGACGTGCAGTTCTCCCCGCGAGAGCGCGGGCTTGAGGATATTTGCGGCGTCCATCGCCCCTTCGCCTCCCCCGGCTCCGACCAGGGTATGGATCTCATCAATGAAGAGGACGATCTCGCCTTCGGCATCTATCACTTCCTTGATCACAGCTTTGAGCCGTTCCTCAAATTCTCCCTTGAACTTGGCCCCGGCTATCAGCGCACCCATATCGAGAGAGAAGATCTGCTTGGTCTTCAGGTTATCCGGAACATCCTCATCGATGATACGGTGAGCGATGCCTTCTGCGATGGCAGTCTTTCCCACCCCGGGCTCCCCGATAAGGATCGGGTTGTTCTTTGTTCTCCGTGAGAGGATCTGCAGCACCCTGCGGATCTCTTCATCACGGCCGATGACCGGATCGAGTTTCCCGGAACGGGCAAGATCATTCAGGTTCCGGGCATATTTTTCCAGGGCATTATAGGTTGCTTCAGCATCCTGGCTCTTGACGGTTGAACCCTTCCGCAGCTGGATGATGGCTTCACGCAGGGCCTTTTCCGTAACCCCGTTCTCCTTCAGGAGCCTTGATGTGCTGTCATTCACGGAATAAATTGCAAGGAGAAGCTGCTCAATAGAGACAAATTCATCCTTGAACTCCTGGGAAAGGGCAATGGCTTTCTGCACTGCCTTGTTTGCATCCTTGGAGAGATACTGATCCCCGCCACTGACCTTGGGAAGCGCATCGATGATACGGTCGAGCGCCGGGGTGAAGACATCGAGGTTCACCTGCAGCTTTTTGAGGAGATAGGGGATGGCGTTCTTATCAACCATCAGCATCCCCTTCAGGATATGCGAAGTCTCGATGGCCGGGCTCTGTTTTGCCGTTGCAATTTCCCTTCCCTTCTCTACGGCTTCCTGTGATTTGATGGTGAAATTATCGGGATACATGATATCGGTCGTCCGTTCCTCTTTGTTCGTAATTTGCTCTTGGCTGTTTGTTACAGCGCTTCTTCCTGCCGGATAATCTGCCAGTCCGGCGTTTATCAGAGACTGGGGTTGTTACCCTGCGTCTTTGTTATCCGGGGCTTCCCGCACGGTCAGGTTTACCCCGTTGTCATCGGTCATCTTATGTGAATGATTTACCATAAGTTAGTATGATATAGTATATAAATTATCGCGTGTCCGGTTCTGTTAACTTGGTGAGGGATGAAAATGACTGTTAACCAGAGGGGGATTTTTGGGGTTAGTGCATCAGGAGTTCTATCAAATCTGCGGGATTTTTAAATCCATTAAAAGAGAGTGGAATATAATATTAGGTGCAAGAATGGTTCCAGCACGAACTAATCCAGCAACGATGATCGCACTGATTTGCACAATCGCCTTAATGATTTTATTCTACTTTCTAAACCTTGACTCTAATATTTTCACTCTGATAGGTCTGATAATTTTCTTCATAACTCTCTCTATTTTCTTATGGTGGAAGTATCCTAAATTGGGACGTTGGTAGGGTCAAAAGTAAAAATATTATTTCCCCGCCATTGCCGCATTCTGGATCAGCGTCATCCACTTGTTTTCCCCGTTAACCACATTCGTATAGCCGGTTTTGATGCGATGGCGGGACTTTTAGTAAAAAATGAACAGGGTGGTGCATGGCATATTTTTGGTACCCGGTTCTTATTTTTCACTGGAAAAAGCCTCTTTCACGAGGTCTTCCTGTTTTTTTGACAATTTTTCCGGGATCTTTACAACCGTTTTTACCATCAGGTCTCCCCGTTTGTCTGAATTCAGGTACGGCATCCCCTGCTCGCGGAGCCTGAAAAGCGTGTGACTCTGCGTCCCGGGAGGGATCTTCAGGTGCGCTTTACCCGTAATCGTGTGTACCTCAACCTCTCCGCCAAGAAGTGCGGTTTCAAGCCTGATGACCACGGAGCTGTAGAGATCTGCACCTTTGCGTTCGAACGTGTGGTCCGGCCGGATATGGATGACCGCGTACAGGTCACCGGGAGGACCATTGTTCTCGCCGGGTTCCCCCTCCCCCGGTATCCTCAAAAACTGCCCGTCTTCCACTCCGCGGGGAACCGAGACCTCGATCTTCCGGGTCTTCTGTATCGACCCTTTTCCTTTGCAGGCCGGACAGGGCTTGTCGATGATCCTCCCCTCTCCCCTGCAGGCCGGGCAGACCGAGATGTTCATTACCTGCCGGTTGCCGTTTCTCTGGATATTCCGGACCTCGCCGCTCCCCTGGCATGTCGGGCAGATCCGCATGGAACCTGGTTCTCCTCCGGTGCCATGGCAGGTACCGCAGGTAAAATGATGCGGTACTCCGACCGTATTTTTTGTTCCATGAAATGCGTCGGCGAGGGAAATCTCGATCTCGTACCTGAGGTCTGCTCCACTGCGTTGCCGGGTACGAGCGGAACCACCGGAATATGCATCGAAAATATCCCCAAGGCCAAAGTCCCGGAAAAGGTCATCGTAACTGGGCGGTTTATAGCCGGCATAGTCCCCGGGCCGGAAGTCCGCGTGGCCGACCTGGTCGTACTGCGTTTTTTTCTGGGGATCTGAGAGCACCTGGTAGGCCTCGTTGATCTCCTTGAATTTCTCCTCGGCCTCCTTGCTCCCTTTGTTCAGATCCGGATGATACTTCCGTGCAAGCTGCCGGAATGCTTTCTTGATGTCATCCTGCGATGCATCCTTTTTCGCGCCAAGGATCTCGTAATAGTCTTTCTCTGCCATGGTTTTTTTTAAAAAAAAGGATTATTTCTCATCCTTTACCTTGAAATCAGCATCGACGACCTTTTCCCCGCCGGGGCCGGTCGTCTCACTTTGGGGAGATTCATTTCCTGCAGGACCTGCCTGCTGCCGGGCAGCTTCCGCATAAACGGCAGACCCGGCCTCCCCGAGAACCTTCTGGAGATTTTCCATTTCTGCCTTGATCTTTGCAGTATCTTTTCCTTCCAGCGCGGTCTTCACCGCAACGACAGCCGCATTCACCTTGTCAATGAGATCGGAACTTATTTTTCCGGCAAGATCGGATTTCGTCTTTTCCGCGGTATAGACCAGGGAGTCCGCCGTATTACGGATCTCGACCTCCTCTTTTCGCCGTTTGTCTTCTTCTTCGAACTGTTGTGCATCATTGACCATCTTTTTTATATCAGATTCTGCCAGCTTGGACGAGGCAGTGATGGTCATCTTCTGCTCTTTACCGGTGCCGAGATCCTTTGCAGATACATTCAGGATACCTGATGCGTCGATATCGAACGAGACTTCGATCTGGGGCACACCACGGGGTGCCGGGGGAATGCCGACGAGGTTGAACTGCCCGAGGCTCACATTGTCTGCTGCCATGGGACGTTCACCCTGGAGCACATGGATGGTAACGGAGGTCTGGGTATCCGCCGCGGTGGAAAAGATCTGGCTCTTTTTTATCGGGATTGTAGTGTTCCTCTCGATCAACGGGGTCCTCACGCCGCCAAGCGTCTCGAGACCAAGCGTAAGCGGAGTCACATCAAGGAGCACCATATCCTTGATCTCGCCCCCTAAGATTGCACCCTGGATCGCCGCTCCGATGGCGACACACTCCATCGGGTCGATTCCCCGCTCCGCCGTCCTCCCGACACGGTCCTCGATGAACTTCTGGACCACGGGCATCCGTGTCGGCCCTCCGACAAGGATCACCTTCTGGATATCATCTTTTTTCAGTTTTGCATCCTTCAGGGCCTGTTCACACGGCTGGATGCAGCGGCTGATAATCGGTTCGATCAGCTGTTCGAGTTTTGCCCGGGTCAGTTTCATGGCGAGATGTTTCGGGCCTGACTGGGTTGCAGAAACATAGGGGAGATTGATCTCGGTCTCTATGACGGTGGATAACTCGATCTTTGCCTTTTCAGCAGCTTCTTTTACCCGGTTGACTGCCATCTTGTCACTCCGGAGATCGATCCCCTCGACTTTTTTGAATTCGTCGGCAATCCAGTCAAAGATTGCATTATCCATGTCTGTCCCGCCCAGCTGGGTATCACCCGAGGTTGCAAGGACGGTGAATGTCCCGCCGCCGAATTCCATGATGGTCACATCAAGAGTGCCTCCGCCAAGGTCAAAGACAAGGATCTTGTACTCACCGCTGCGGTCAAGGCCGTACGCCATCGATGCTGCCGTAGGTTCATTGACCAGCCTGACAACATCCAGCCCTGCAATTTTGCCTGCATCCTTTGTAGCCGTTCTCTGGTTGTCGTTGAAGTAGGCGGGAACGGTAATCACGGCCTTGGTCACCGGTTCCCCCAGGAATGCTTCTGCATCCCTTTTTATCTTCTGCAGGATATATGCAGAGATCTGCTGGGGCGTGTATTCCTTGCCGTAAATTTTGTACACGTGATCCGATCCCATCTTCCGTTTTACCGCCGTGACCGTACCTGACGGGTTGCTCACTGCCTGCCGTCGTGCCGGTTCTCCCACGAGGAGCTGACCGTCCGGCGTGAACGCTACATACGAGGGAAACATCTTTCCGGCCACAGTTGCCCCTTCTGCAGAGGGAATAATGGTCGCTTTGCCCCCGAGCATCACCGCACCTTCACTATTCGAAGTCCCAAGATCAATTCCGATAATCTTCTCTTTAGCCATTGTTTTCACCTTCATGTTCTCCAACGTTTTCTGCAATCACTACTTTCGATGGTCGGATAACCTTTGATTTCAGCTGGTAGCCCTTTCCGATCTCGTTTACCACAGTATCAGGTTCCCTGGCGCATTGCTCCCTGCACAGCACGTCGTGAAAATTCGGATCGAATTTTTTTCCCACGCAGTCTATGGGGTGGAGTCCATAACCGGCAAGGATTTTCAAGAGTTTTTTCTGGATCATCAAAACCCCCTCCTTGTTTTTTTCCTGTTCGAGTGACGGCAGCGCTCGTTCGAAATCATCGAGAATGACGAGGAGGTCTTTGATCAGGTCCTCGTTTGCGAGCGCTATGATCGCTCCTTTCTCTTTCTCAGACCATTTGCGATAATTATCAAAATCTGCCTGGAGGTATTTCAGCCGGTTCAACCGCTCCTCTGCCAGATCTATTTTCTCATCGAGGTCTTTTTTCAGCCGTTCGATCTCTTCCGTCAGCGATTGTTTTTTCTGCTGAACATCATCGGTGTCCATTGAAACGTCCTTAACTTCTTAATCCTCTTTAACCTTTGCTTAGGGCAGTCCTTATCGGACCGGCGATGTTTTCTCCAGGTTCCCAAGGGAAAGGTGCAGCCTGTCACTCACCCGCAAGGGAAATGTTCACAATGCTGTGCTGACACGTACACTATTCAACGTTTCCTGAAAGGTTAGTTTTACCCCCTTTTGTTCTCGGTCATAATCGTGAATCTCCTTTGAATGATTTACCATAAGTTAGTATTGTGTAGTATATAAAATGTTGGTATGGGGGTTCTGTTAACTTGGCGTGGGGTAGTTCGAGGTGTTAACCAGAGTGGGATAAATGGATGGACTTATGGAGGGCAGGAAAAATTGGAAGAACTAATCGTATTTCCTAAAGAGTGCCGGGTTCTGTCTTCGGATCCACCAGCGGTGGACAAGGAACCCGCCGCCGGTGAGGACTCCGATCCCGGCAACACCGGCAACCACGGAAGCGACCGGAATCCCGCCTGACGATGAGCCGGTCCCTGAAGAGGCTGCCGAAGATCCCGGCGGTTGCGATCCCGTGGAAGGCTGTTGCTGAACGATTGCAGGTGTTACCTCCTTGGGGGGTAAGTTCTGGACCGGCTGGCTGAGACCAAGCGGCGTCGGCTGCGGGCCGGTGTAACCCTGGTCGCAGGGACCGCCGGTGTTGACCCAATAATCCAGCCGGGCTGCTCCGCCACCGGAGCCGAAGGATGTAGGGGTCGGTGGAATGGGGGTTACCGTGAAATTCAGATAGATCGTCTGGCCGTCTACCGTTATACTGACGTTTGCGAGACCAGTAGAACTGGGAGAGAACGTGGTCGTATTTATCCCGGCCGAAGTGCTCCCGGTCCCGGGGGCGATGCTTCCGGAACCGCTGACCAGCCCAAAGGTGACCGGGATGCCGTCCGGTATCGTGCCGGAAGATGTCAGGTTATACCCGGTGTTGTTAAAGGTGAGGTTGGCAGTTATCTGGGACGACTCCGCAATAGTAAGGGGTAACGGCGATGCCGTCGCTCCCAGCACCAGCCACGTTCCCGCAGAAGCACCGTTATTGAACTCTGACGATGGCGACGGGCCGTTGTTGCTCCCCCACCAGTCGTCGGTTGCAGTGACCGGGCCGCTAATCTCATTTGCACCTCCATGTGCACTGTTACCCAGCAGACGGCTGAACGTAACCCGGCCCCCGTGTGTGGTGAGGGCACCGCCAGATCCATCTATGCCGGGTGGACCGAAGACCGCATCTCCCGCCCGGCATCCGGTAATTGTGGAGTTTGTGATGCTGGCCGTGCCGGTCTGTGTGAAGATGGCACCGCCTTCACCGCCATTGCCGTTATTGCCGGGACTGCCGCTGGCATCTCCCGCCCGGCACCCGGTGATGGTGGAGGAGGTCACCGATACACCACCTGCTGCAAAAATGGCACCGCCATCACCGCCATTGCCACCATTGTTGCGGGCATCTCCCGCCCGGCATGCGGTAATGGAGGAGGAGGTCACCGATACACTACCTGCTGCAAAAATGGCACCGCCATCACCGCCATTTCCGGGACTGCCGCTGGCGTCTCCTGCCTGGCATGCGGATATGGCAGAGGAGTTCACCGTCACACTGCCGCCGTTACCTGCATCAATGGCGCCACCATTACCGCCGGAGAAGCCACTGGGGACCTGGCCGTTCTCCAATGTCAGGTTGTCGATTACCAGCGTGTAACTGCCCGTTACCGAAAAGATCCTGTCAAGGTGCTGTGCATCGATGATAGTGTTATCCTCGTTACCTCCGAGTGAGGCATTGGCTTCAATGGTAACTGAATTCCCGACAGAAATAGCGTGCTCTTCGTAGGTGCCCGGCGCAAGGATAACCGTACCTCCGCTCCCCGCAGCGGAGACCGCCGCAGTGATCCCTCCGGGGTAGGTGGTATCTATAGGAATAACCGCAGCTCCCACTGACGCCATCTGCGCCACTGCCGCGATCAAAAGCAGAACAATAACCAAACCGTATCGAAGAGGAATCCTCCGGGTCATGCATCCTCTCCTTCCGGCCGAATTTCCCCGCACTTTCAACAGGATGATCCCGCCATGTTCTGCCGGTGTGTGCCAGAAAAGATTAAATTGAACTGCGATGTGTCTCATTATTAATATTGCGAGATAAGGTTCTGTCAAGTTGCCGGGAGCTGATGTATCAATCATCGACATAGATCAAATCAGACCTCCCGAAGACTTGACAGAACTCCGGGGAAACTCTGAAAGCACGTAAATTCCAATCTCAGATCAAAGAACTCAAAATCAAATTGATCCTCTATAACATCTCGAAATTTATTCTCGCGATCTTTATCCGGTTCTATCACAAAGGAATCCTACAGAGCCAAAACTACAATTGTTTAAAAAATAAAATAAAAATATATGGTGGGGACTGAAGAAGCACAATTTTTTATAGAAATATTTGCGAAACCCACTATTTTTGTAAAACTTAAAAAATCTCTCAGGCGACTGTTTACAAGCAGTTCCGGGATTATCAATATGCGCAATCGCTTAATCAAAGAATATAAATTGCCGTTCACAGAGCGCATAAAAATAGATTCTTTGGATTTTGAGGATTCCTGGTCTAAACAGATGATTATCGATCATTTTGATGAGCGTATCAAAACATTACCTGAAGAGATGATACTGGATCTTTATGGGGATTATTTAAAATCAAAAACCATGAAAACCAAATCCGGAAGAGATGCTGTTAACAATTACATCTTGCATTTCCTCGAACTAAGCTATAACCTCGACACCTGGTTCAGTAAAGAAAAAATGGTCGCACGAAGTAAGAAAAAGCGATTCTGATTTTGATTTATTTTACCGCCAGCCCGATCATCGGCTCCCCTCAGGTTGATCGGGATAGTTGCCATCTGTGCCGCCACCATCCAACCGGTTACCTGATGCGGCCGGATATAATTGTAATACGTCAGCATCCCGGCTGCGAACTCATCAGCACCAGCATAACCTATGGACAACCTTGGTGCGCTCCCTGAATGTCCCGGTAAAGTGCTCGGGGATGGATGCATCCCGTGACTTTTGATCTTTACCCACGTACTGGTGCATGACGCACCTTGACTAAAAAAAGGTTACTTCATTGGGGCTTTTGTTTCACATTTCATTGCCATTGCCATTTTGATCCCCAGTATAATGATCAGGATACCGGCAACATCAAGGCAATATGCTGTGTACATACTCGCGAGTCCGCCCACCAAGAGACTGAGTCCGACTAAAACCAATAATACTGCTGCAATTACTTTACTCATGTTAATGCCTCCAATTCAAACTAGTGGCTCCCCGGAACTTTCATAAGGGAGAGTTCACAGGACAAGCTACCAGACACGCATATGGATAGTCCTGTTGATAAAGATATGTTCAATTCTCTCTATTTGAAAAATCATGCGAAAGAAAAAGGGATCAGGCTGCCGGGTTCTTCCGGACAAATGCTTCGAGCGCCTTGCGGAGTTCAGCGGTGCGTTCCCGGATCGCATCGAAGGATTTTCTCTGCCAGTAAATAAGATCCCTCAGCCCCTCTGCCTGCTTTACAATCCGAGCATCGAGCCTATGCTTTCCTTTCAGGTACTCAACCTGATTAACGAGGTTTACAGCCTCGTACAGGATGTCGCGCTTTCCTTTCGCATACAGGAGATCCCAGGACTTCTGCTCGTGCCGTTCGAAATCCGTACCGTCGAGTGTACCCTTGACTTTCTCAAGCGCGGCATCGAAATGCCGCCGGGTTATTTTAATGGAGTCATCCGGTGTCTCAGTGTCCTCCCCGGCACCATGATCGCCGGTCAGCTCATCGATCACGAGAGCCTTGGCTTCCCGCACGAGCCCTTCTAGATCAGCCCCGACAAAGAACCGGGTCTGTGCCGCGAGATTATCGAGGTCCACTTCGGGGTCGAGGATATCGTCAAGGTTCCTGAGATAGGTGGCGAGGATCGCTTTCCGTGCTGCCTCGTCGGGTGGAGGGATGTACAGGTGTTTTTCCAGCCGGCCCGGGCGCAGGAGGGCCGGGTCGAGCAGGTCGGGACGGTTGGTCGCCCCGATGACAAAGACTTCCTTCAATTCTTCGACACCATCGAG
>Ga0209039_10000305_pt1 | contig 47600 bp, 41 predicted proteins | sample BogFormECP12_OM1_FD_188238 | JGI IMG/M metagenome (GOLD analysis project Ga0209039, IMG submission 188238) | Bog forest soil microbial communities from Calvert Island, British Columbia, Canada - ECP12_OM1 (SPAdes) (version 2) | ecosystem: Environmental > Aquatic > Freshwater > Wetlands > Bog ...
CCAGGGCGGTATCGACCTGGACATCGGCCGCTTCGCTGGAAAGCATGACCACGGGCAGACTCTTCCATTCCGGGCGTTGGCGCAGGAATTCCAGGAAATCGATCCCGGTGACTTCCGGCATGCTGACATCCAGGATCAGGGCCGCGGGCCGCTCCCCCGCGAGCAGCGCCTGCGCCGCCAGGCGGGCGGACAGGAAATACCGGGATTCGTAGTGCAGCAGCTTGAGCATCAGCTGCACCGCCGTGATCATTTCCTGGTCATCATCCACGAGCCAGACGGTCTGCATCCTAATCACCTACTCCAGATGGGCCTTGATCGCCTCGGCCAGCGCCGGGTTGATCCCGGGGACGGCGATGAGTTCCGCCGTCGTCGCCTGTCTAATCTTATCCACAGAACCGTAATGTTTCAAGAGGGCCTTGCGCTTCACCGGCCCGATGCCGGGGATGGAATCCAGCACCGAGGCCATGCCCTGTTTGGTGCGCCGCGCCCGGTGGGCGGTGATGGCAAAGCGGTGGGCCTCATCGCGCACCCGCTGGACCAGATAGAGGGCCTGGGAGCGGCGCGGCAGGAGCAGGGAGTCGGCCTTTTCCGGGAAGAACAGCTCCTCGTTCTGCTTGGCGAGGCCGACCGCCGGGATCTTGCCGTACAGGTCGTAGTGCTTGAGCACCTCCACCGCCCGACCGAGCTGTCCCTTGCCGCCGTCCACGATCAGCAGGTCCGGCAGAAAGGCAAAGGAAGCATCCGGTTTCGAACCGGGCGCCCCCTGCCCCTCCTGGGAAGCCTGCCAGCGCTTGAAGCGCCGGGTCAGCACTTCCTCCATGCTGGCAAAGTCATCCGGTGCGCCCAGGCTGCCCTCGATGTTGAAGCGACGGTAGAGCTTCTTGTCCGGCACGCCCTGGGTGAACACCACCATGCTGCCGACGGTCGCCGCGCCCTGCAGGTTGGAGATGTCATAACATTCGATGCGGTTGGGGGGCGCCGGCAGCTGCAGCGCCGATTGGAGCTCAGCCAGGGCTTGTTCCTGCTTGTGGGTATCCGCCTGCCACTGGGCCCGCAGCGCCTGGAGGGTCTCGGCGGCGTTCTCAGTGGCCATCTTGACCAGCTCGCGGGACTGTCCGCCGTGCGGAACCGAGATCTCGACCTTCTCCCCGCCGCGCCGCGAGCGCAGCCACTGGCCGATGATCTGGGCCTCCTCGATCTCCTGCGGCAGCATGACCTGCGCCGGGACGCTGGCCGCCTCGGTGTAGAACTGGGTGACAAACTGCGACATGACCTCGGTATCGGCGGTGTCCTCGGTGCCTTCCAGGATGAAATACTCGCGCCCGATCAGCTTGCCGCCCCGGATGAAGAAGATCTGCACGCAGGCCTCGTTATCGGCGCGGGCCATGGCAATGACGTCCGAGTCCTTGTAATCGGCGGCAAAAACGACCTTCTGGCGTTCGACGATGGTCTCGAGGGCTCTGACCTGGTCCCTCAGGGTTGCGGCGCGCTCGAACTTCAAGGCCTGGGAGGCCTGGTCCATCTCCTGCTGGAGGCGGGACAGGATCGGCGCCGAGTGGCCGGTCAGGAAGCCCTGCAGGTCGGAGATCATCTGCCGGTACCCGGCCTGGTCGACGGCCCCGATGCAGGGGGCCTGGCAGAGCTTGATATCGTAATATAAACAGGCGCGCGCATCCTTGCCGGTGATCTCCCGGTCGCAGGTCAGGTACGGAAAAACGTGGCGCAGCACGTCCAGCGTCTGGTAGACCGCCCAGGCGGATGTGTAGGGGCCGAAGTAGCGCCCGCCGTCGTCCTGCATCTGGCGCGTCACGGTGACCTTCGGGAAGGGGTCCCCCCAATGGATCTTGATATAGGGATAGCGTTTATCGTCCTTGAGGCGGACATTGAAGCGGGGCCGGTGCTTCTTGATCAGGTTCATCTCGAGGATCAGCGCCTCGAGTTCACTGCCCACCAGGATCCACTCGATGTCGACGATCTCGCGCACCAGACGGCGGGTCTTGTTATCGTGACCGGCGTCGGCGTGGAAGTACGATCTCACCCGATTGCGCAGGTTGATCGCCTTGCCGACATAGATGATCGTCCCCTCGGCATTCTTCATCAGGTAGCAGCCGGGCTTGGTCGGCAGCGTGTCGAGGATCCCCTGGACGTGTTCGGAGAGATTCATCGGGGTTATTGTACTGCCAGTTGAGGGGATTTGTGGGGCTCCGGACTCCCAGAACCCACGCGGGGCCCATGGTCCCGAAACTGGATCAATGCCTCCACCAAGATCTCCCGGGCCGTGAATGAAAACGCTCCGATCTGAGGCCTTTTATACGGACCGGGTGCGTGCCCGGCCGCACGTTTCGTTTCAAAGGCAATCCTGCCGGTTTTCCTTCCAGGTCTGGATCAATTGATAGGTGTTCTTCCAGGCGTTGGGTGTGTTTTCCCGGACATTATCCACGGGGGAGAGGATGAACCCGCCCCCCTTTCCAAGGATCTGCAGCGCCTGGATGACCGCATCGGCGGTCTCCTGCTCGGTGCCCTGTTCCACGGTCAAGGCTCCGCTCACGCCACCCCAGATGCATTTGTTTTTCGCCGCAAATTTTTGCTTGACCGCCTGCATATCCGTCCCCTTGCCCTCCTTAGGATCCAGGCCGATCAAAACATCGATGCCGGCATCCAGGATGTCATCGAGCAGAGGCATAAAAGCGCTGGTGATGATGTAACCGTATTTCCGACCCGCCTGGTGGACCAGCTCGACCTCTTTTTTCAGCGTCGGGGCGATGATGCTCCGATAGGCTTTGGGGGTCCAGAAGTCGGTGGTCTCGTACCAGGCGCGGCGGATGATCAGATCGGAAGCCGTGACATCCAGGTAGATCTGGATCTGCTTCATATTCCATTCATGGATGATGGCGGCGTATTCCCGGATCAGGTCAGGCTGGGTGAGCGACAGCTCCATGACCTTCTCGTATCCGGAGAGCCAGGCCATGGCATCGCAGCCCATGACACCCGGATCCACCTGCAAGGCAGGGCTGACATTGCCTTTCCAGCCTCCCACCAGGAGCAGGCCGTATTGCTCGGCAATGGACCGGGCGCGTCGAGCTTCTTCCCTCAGCGCTTCGATGTCGGCATCTTTGAACGGGCCGAAAATGTACTTCAACTTATCCAGGTCCTGTTCGGGCTTGATCAGGTATTCCTGGGAGCGCGGGACGAGCCAATCCTTGAAGATCGGGAAATCCCCTTCCACCGGCCAGTCGTCCCACTGTTTGACCCGGCTGGTCAGCGGCCCCTTGGGCGTATCGATCCTCCGGCAGAAATACTTGACCCCCTGCTCGACTTCGGTCCATTCGCGGTATTTTGCCTCGGGATGCAGGGTGCCGGTCAGATGCATGGTGGCATTGAGGTGCCCGGCATGGACATGCGGCTCGAGCCCCAGCTCGACCTCCCGGGTGATATATTCCAATTCCGATTTGCAATCCTCGTACAGGTTGTAGAAGAGCATAAAGGAACAGGGGATATGATCGACCTTCCGGCCTTCCAGGACACCCAGCATGCGTTCCTTCGAATTCATCAACGGTTACTCCTGATTGAATTGATCGCTGTAATATACAATCCATTGCCCTGCCCGTCAAGCAAATCGACCACCCCGGTTTTTTCCAGATCGGCCTCCCGGTTCGTTCGCAGACGACGGATAAGCAGTAAAATAACCCTGTGAAGCGCTCCCTGCGGCTCATTCTTCACATCGAGGAATCACAAGATGGATAAACGAACCGTAGTGCAGCTAGCCCTGGATTGGAACCACCCTCCGTATGTTCCCTGGAACATCAATTTTACGATCCCGGCTGGCGAGAAGCTTCAGGGGCGGTTTCCCGGCCAGGATCTGGAAACCGTGGTCCAAAACCACTTGGTGAATGTCGGCTATGACATTTACTTCTACCATGATGTGGGCGACGATTGTGTCCAGGATGTCTTCGGTGTGGTTTGGGATCGCAGCATCGATAGGGATATCGGCGTGGTCAAGGGGCAGGTCCTGGCGCAGCCCACCCTGAAGGGGTATGCGTTCCCGGACCCTCTCGCCCCCTATGTTTTTGCCGAGGTGGCGCAAAAATTGGAAAAATATGGGGACCGCTATCGGGTCTTCGGGATCGGTTTTTCCCTTTATGAGCGGGCCTGGACGCTGCGCGGCATGCAAACCTTGCTGATGGATTTTTACGACCATCCTGCCTTCGTGCACGAGCTGTTCAACTCGATCGCGGATTACAACATTGCCCAGATCCAGAAGATGTTGAAGTACGACATCGATGCGGTGCTTTTTGGGGACGACTGGGGCCAGCAGCACAGGCTGCTAATGGGGCCCAAGCTGTGGCACGAGTTCATCTACCCCGTGTTGAAACGGATGTACGGCGTCGTGACCCGGGCAGGCAAGAAGGTCTTCATCCATTCCTGCGGGGACGTCGACGAGCTCTTTGATGACCTGGTCGCCATCGGGTTGAATTGTTTTAACCCCTTCCAACCTGAGGTGATGGACGTTGCGGGCCTGGTGGCTCAATACCGCAACCGCCTGGCCTTCTACGGTGGCTTGTCCACCCAGAAAACCCTTCCTTACGGGACGGTCGAGGATGTGCGCCGGGAGACCCAAAAGTTGCTGGAGCTGGGCAGGGAGGGCGGCTATATATTCTCTCCGGCCCATGACGTGCCCCGGGACGTCCCGGTCGAGCATATGCTTGCCTTCATGGATCTGCTGCAAAACCAGCCGGGATACGTCCGTTCCACCTGAACGGGTTGCTCCCAGCGGGTGATCGTCCAACGATCGGATCGGATCCGATCCACAGGAGTACGCCCACGAAAAGACCGGGCCTGCCAGGAAACCGGCGCCGGTTGAATTCAGCTTGCGAGGAGAAGAACATGAAACCAATTCTTCAAGCGATCCAGGATGAGGTGATTCTATGATCCAGCCCAAAGTGGGGTTCATCGTCTACGGAGTCCACAAGGACGGCCTGGAGGACCCGATGGGAAAGCCGTTCATCGACAGTGACCTGGTCGAGCAGGCTAAATCAGCCCTCCGTTCCACTGGCATGGAGCTGGTCGTGGAGCCACGCGTGATCGCCTCCAAGCAGGAAGCGCGGGCCTGCCTTTCCAAGTTCAAAAAGATGGACGACCTGGACGCGCTGGTCCTTTTCTCGGGAACCTGGGTCTGGGCGGCCCACCTGGTCCCGGCGCTGCGCGATTTTGCCTTTACCGGCAAGGGCATTTTGCTCTGGACCCATCCGGGCTCCCAGGGATGGCGGCCGGTCGGCGGGCTGGTGATGCATGGAGGCCTCAAGGAGGTCGGCATCGCGCACCGTTTTGTCTATGGAGCCATGGATGATCCGGACACCATGGCCCGGATCCTGGCCTACTGCCGGGCAAGCCATGAGAGAAACAGCCTGAACCTGAGCACCGCCGGCATATTCGGGGGACGCGGCATGGGCCAGACTTGCGGCGTGGCCGACCCCTCCCAGTGGATGAAGGTCTTCGGGGTGGACATCGACTCCCGGGACACGACCGTGCTGCTGGAAACGGCGAAGGCCATCACCCGCGCCGAGCTGGTCAAGGCCAGGGCTGCCATCCAGCCGTCCTTCTCCGTGCCCATCCCCGAGGGCGAGCTGGCAGACCGCTCGATCCGGCTGTACCTGGCGATCAAAAAGGTGATCGCACGGGAGGGCTGGGATTTCTACACCATCCAATCCTTCCCGGGACTCGGCGATGACTACAGCGCCACCTGCTTCGCTCAGAGCCTGATGCTGGATGAGCGCGTCGGGACCTCCACCCTGGGCGATTTCAACACCCTGATGACCGTCAAGCTCCTGACCGACCTGAGCGCCGAACCGGTCTACTACGGCGACCTGCAGCACATCGACAAGTCCTCGAACGAGATCAAGATCATCGGGGACGGCGCCTGCCCGCCCTCGCTGGCCGGGAAGGTCGGGCCGGCCAAATTTGCCGAGCACGGCATCCCGACCGAGGGTGAGGCGGGCGGCCTTTCGGTCGACCTGGTGTGCAAACCGGGCGAGGGTGTGCTCGCCCGCCTCGGCCGCACCAACGGCGAGTTCGAGATGGTCATCGCCCGGTGTTCGATCTTCGAGCCGACCCTGAAACAACTGGAGCAGCGCCGCCTGGAGTGCGGCATTCCGCGCTGGCCGCATGCCTTCATCACGGCGCACTGCGAGATCGAGCGGCTGCTCGAGTCCTGGAACAACGAGTACGCGGTTCTGGGTTACGGGACGCACCTGTATGACGATCTGCTTGCCTTCTGCGAATTGACCGGCATCCAGGCCCTGGCGCTGTAGCGCGCGTTTCGATACCCTGGGGAAAGGATCGGAAATGGAGACGAGGATGGAGCAGAATTATCACGGACGCAATCGCCACGAGCTGGCCCGCTATATGGGTGCCATGGATCAGGTGGCGGGGATCAAGCTGCTCGAAGCCGCGGATGGGCTCGAGCGAGGCGGGCGCCTGCTTCAAGTCTGGACCGGCAGCGGTTTGGTCTTCAACGTTCTGGCCGAGCGCGCCCTGGACATCTCCGCCTGCCACTACAAAGGGGTGTCCCTGGCCTGGCGGTCGGCCATCGGGGACGCTCACCCCGCCTATTACGAGCCTGCCGGCACAGGTTGGCTGCGCAGCTTCCAGGGTGGCATGCTGGTCACCTGCGGCCTGGACACCTTCGGTGCCCCCGACCGGGAAGGGGATGAAGATCTCGGCCAGCACGGCCGCCTCAGCAACCTCCCCGCCCGGGAAGTCAGCTACCATTCCGCCTGGGTGGAGGATGAGTACCAGCTGGAAATCAGCGGGGAGGTCCGCCAGGCCAAGGTGTTCGGCGAGAACCTGGTCCTGCGGCGGCGCATTTCCACGAGCCTCGGGTCAAGCAAGATCCGCATCGAGGACACGGTGACCAACGAGGGTTACCGCCCCCATCCCCACATGATCCTGTACCACATCAACACGGGCTTTCCTCTGCTCAGCGAAGCCGCGCACCTGAACTTCGAGGCGCAGACTACGCTGCCGGCTGACGAAGCCTCGAAAGAAGGCCTGCCGGAGTGGAGGGTTTTCCAGCCTCCCACACCGGAATTCCAGGAGCAGAATTTCGTCCACACACCGTGCGTGGATGCCAGCGGCTGGGCAACGGCCGAACTGGAAAACCCCGCGTTGCATCTTGGATTCCGACTGAGGTTTGACACCGCCACCCTGCCCTATCTGAATGAGTGGAAGATGATGGGCGAAGGTCTGTACGTTCTGGCGATCGAACCGATGAACTGCAACCCGCTGGGCGGACGAGCGGCCATGCGCCAAAATCACGCCCTGCCCTACCTGCAGGCCGGCGAGAGCCGTGTGTATCATCTGGAGATCGAAGCCCGCGAGCATGCCTAGAGTCAGCGGCGTGGGAGTGGACGCCGGCTGAATGGAGATCGAAACGTATGAGTCTGCTGGGCTTGGATGTGGGCACGACCGGCTGCAAGGCGGTCCTGTTTTCAACGGACGGTCGCATGCTGGCTTCAGCCTACGAAGAGTACAACACGCGTGCCCCTGAGCCGGGCTGGGCTGAATTGGATGCCCCGGCCATCTGGCAGATCATCCAGAAGGTGATCGCCAGGGTCGTTTCCCAATCCGCCTCCGATCCGGTGACCTCCCTGGCGGTGGCGTCTCTGGGCGAAGCGGTCGTCCCGGTCAGCCGCGACCGCCAGATCCTCGGTCCGTCCCTGCTGAACTTCGATGTGCGCGGGGGCGAATACCTGGAGGGATTACGGGCGCGCCTGGACGACACCCATCTGTACGAGATCAATGGGAACACTCTCGGGAATCACTTTTCCATGACCAAGCTGATGTGGATCAGGGACCATCAGCCGGAGCTTTATGCCCGGACGGATAAATTCCTGCCCTGGAGCAGCTTCATCGCCTTCATGCTCGGAGCCGATCCGGTGGTGGATTATTCGCTGGCCAACCGCACCCTGCTGTTCGATCTGAACCGCGCCGGGTGGTCCGATGAGCTGCTCTCCCTCTCCGGCATCGATCCCGCCCGGCTTCCGCGGCTGGCACCTTCGGGTGTAGGGATCGGAACCGTTTCAGCGCGGGTGGCCCGAGAGCTCGGCCTTTCCCCGCGTGTCACCATCGTGAGCGGGGCCCATGACCAGTGCGCCAATGCGGTCGGCAGCGGCGCGATCGAGGCCGGCCGGGCGTTATACGGCATGGGCAGTTACCACTGCATTGCGCCCGTCGTCAACGAGCGGCGTGAGGTCTCCGCCATGCGCAGGCGCGGTCTGAACACCGAGCATCATGCCGTCCCGGGACGCTATATCTGTTTTATCTACAATCACGGCGGCACGCTTTTCAAATGGTTCCGGGATACCTTTGCCACGCTCGAGCATCGCCAGGCCAGGAGCGAGCAAAAGGAGATCTATACGCTGCTCGCCGCCGAGATGCCCAGTCGCTTGAGCAGTGTGCTGGTCCTGCCGAACTTCGCCCCGACCGGACCGCCTGAGTTCCTGACCGATACCTGCGGTGCGCTGATCGGGCTGCACCTGGATACCGCCCGCGGCGATATCTTAAAGGGCATCCTGGAAGCGATCACCTTTTACCTGAAGGAAAGCGTGGATACGCTTCCCGCCGTGGGGATACCGATCGATTCGTACCGGGTCGTGGGCGGCGGCAGCAGGTCGGAAGCCTGGATCCAGATCGCGGCGGACATCCTGGGGCGCCCCTTCACACGCCCGGTGATCACTGAAGCCGGGGCCCTGGGATCGGCCATCATGGCAGGAGTGGGCAGCGGGGTCTTCCAGGACTACCCGGCTGGCGTGCAGGCGATGGTCGCGCTGGACCGGACGTTCGAGCCTGATCCCGCCCGGCACGAACGCTATCTGGCGCGCTTCCAGCAATACCACCAACTTTATACGCTCATGCAGGAGCCTTTGAAGGATTACCACCGGGCAGGCCATCTCGGGGAGGCCTGATCGTTTTTCTGAACACGGCCCGTTCGTCCGGGTGCCTTCTCGAGTTGGAATCCCCACCCGAGAATGGGAACAGCCTTATCCTGATCATGCCCCAAAGAGGCGATTCGATATGTTAACCAACGCTCAACTCATGCTGCAGGCCAGCCAAGCAGGCATCGTCATCCCAGCCTTCAACATCCCGTATCTTCCCATGATGGAGCCGGTCATCCGTGCCGTCGCCGACCAGGATGCCTTCGCCCTGATCGCCACGGCCCGCCTGGAATGGATCAAGTTCGGAGCGAAGAGCATGGCCGAGGTCCAGAAGGAGTATCTCCGCTGGGAAAAACCGGAGCATGTCCGTCTGCATCTGGATCACATCCCGGTCATCGACGAAGACAACCTGCGGGTGGATTATCTGCCCCTGATCCGCCAGGCGATCGACCTGGGATACGCCTCGGTGATGATCGACGGCTCCCGGCTGCCCCTTGAGGAGAACATCGCCGCGACCCGTCAGGCGGTGGAGCTGGCGCATGCCGCCGGGGTGGCCTGTGAAGCCGAGCTGGGAGCGGTCATGGGCCACGAGGCCGGACCCATCCCGCCGTATGAAGAGCTGTATCGTTCCGGGAGGGGGTTTACGGATATCCAGGAGTGCCGGACCTTTGTCCAGGCCACGGGATGCGATTGGCTCTCGGTTGCCATCGGGAACATCCATGGAGCGGTCTCCGGGGCGGCCCGGGACGCCAAGAAGGTCGAGGCGCGCCTGAACATCGAGCACCTGGATCAGCTGCATCGTGCCGCGGGCATTCCCCTGGTCTTGCACGGCGGTTCGGGGGTACGTCAGGAATACCTCATGCAGGCCATCCCGAAGGGCATCACCAAGGTGAATGTGGGCACCGAGATCCGACAGGCGTATGAATCGGCCTTGCGCGACAAGGGGGCCGTTGCCGCGATCCAGCAGGCGGTCTACGAGCGCACCACCTGGCTGCTCAGGGACTACTTTGGGGTCAGCGGGAAACGGAGGCTGCTTTTGGGATAGGAGCGCCTGGCGCGCCGCGGGGGAAAGAGGAAATACAGGACGATGGTCGTATTTTTTACACCCGGTTTTTATACACCCTCATCGCAAAGATATAGGCCACAAGCATAATTCCGGTGCACCACGCAAGCGCGATCCATATATCATTACCGACAGGCTGCCCCGCGAGCAGAGAACGTATCGCATCGACGATGGAGGTGACTGGCTGGTTTTCGGCAAAGGCACGAACCACCGGCGGCATCGACGCGGTCGGCACAAACGCCGAGCTGATAAACGGCAGGAAGAGAAGTGGATAGGCAAAGGCGCCTGCGCCGTCCACCGATTTTGCGGACAGTCCGGCAATCGCCGCGATCCAGGTCAAGGCCAGCGTAAACAGGGCGAGGATACCGGCCACGGCAAGCCATGAAAGCACTCCCGCCGGCGAACGAAAGCCCATAATGAGCGCGACGAGAATGATGACGACCACCGAAATCGCATTGGATACCAGTGAGGTCAGAACGTGCCCCCACAGCGCGGCCGAACGCGCAATCGGCATGGAGTGGAACCGTTCGAAGATGCCACTCTGCATATCCATAAACAGACGGTAGGACGTATAGGCGATGCCGCTTGCGATCGCAATCAGCAGGATGCCGGGCAGCAGGTAATTCACATAGTTATTCGTGCCGGTATGAATCGCGCCCCCAAACACGTAGACGAACAGCAGCATCATCGCAATCGGCATGATGGTGACCGTGATGATGGTGTCCATGCTGCGGAAAATATGGCGCATGGAACGTCCAAGCATGACGCCCATGTCGCTGAAAAAGTGTTTATTCATGGTTGCTTTTCCTCCTTCTTGCCGACGAAGGCGAGGAATATTTCCTCCAAGCTCGGCTGTTTTTCTATATATTCCACCTTCGCGGGCGGGAACAGCTTTTTCAGGTCTGCGAGCGTGCCGCCCGCGATGATCCTGCCCTCATGCAGAATGGCAATTCGATCCGCAAGCTGCTCGGCTTCCTCCAGATTCTGCGTGGTCAGGAATACCGTCGTGCCGCTGTCAGCAAGTTCTTTGACCACCTTCCAAACCTCGAGGCGCGCCTCGGGGTCGAGCCCGGTGGTCGGCTCGTCAAGAAAAATGAGCTGCGGTTGCCCTTCCAGGCTCATGGCGATGTCGAGTCTGCGGCGCATCCCGCCCGAATAGGTGGACACTCTGCGGTCGGCTGCATCAGCCAGGCCGAAGCGGTTCAATAAATTCTCCGCGACCTGGCGTGGATTTTTGAGATGCCGCAGCCTGGCAATCATGATCAAATTTTCCCGCCCGGTCAGGATCTCGTCTACAGCGGCGAACTGCCCGGTCAGGCTGATCGACTGCCGCACATCGTCGGGCCTTGAGGTAACATCGAATCCGTTCACCGTGGCGGTTCCGGAGTCCTGTTTCAGCAGCGTGGTGAGGATTTTAACAATCGTTGTCTTGCCCGCCCCGTTCGAGCCAAGCAAGGCGAAAATACTGCCCCTTTCCACCTCGAAATCCACACCCTTTAGGACATGAAGCTGCTTATAGGACTTTTGCAGTCCTTTACTTTGAATGGATACGTTTGGCCTCATCGTTAATCCTTAGATAACGGTAACCTTTGACAAATCGACTCCCAAACCTTTGAGTGCGGCATAGGTTAATTTATCCATAAGCGCGCCGTCAAACCGGATGGTCTTGAGGGCATGGTAGTATTTCTTGGTCAGGGACCACGGCGGTGTAAAGGACGCATTTTTAAGGGTCGCGCCCTTAAACGTAACTTCGCTCAGCGCCGCTTCGCCAAACTTGACACTGATAAAGGTCTGCCCGTCCAGGCACAAGCCCCGCAGGTCGGATTGTTTGAAGTCCACGCCGTTAAAGATACAGTTTTCAAAGATCGTTTTCCTCAGGTCGGTCAGGGTCAGCTTTACGTCGATCAATGTTACTTCGGTGAATTTTGCCCGGGTCAGATCGGATGTGCTGAAGTTGGTGCGCACAAGGATGGTTTTGTTGAAGCTCGCATCCGTAAAATCACTGACGTACAGGGTGCAGTCTGTCAGATTTGCGCCGTTAAAATTGGCTTCGCGCACATCGCTGGCTCTAAACGAGCTGCCGGTCAGGTCCGCACCCGAAAAGTCGGAGGCGCGCAACGCGCTGGCTTCAAAATTTCCTTTATGTGCGGTAACGCCTGCAAAGTCACTCTTCGTCAGGTTACTTGCGCTGAAGTTTGTCAGCAGCTGCCTCTCCAGCGAGCGGGAGAGATTAGCCACCTCCTGGACCGTTTGCTCAATGTCACCGATGCTATCGACGGTCATCTCGAAGGCCGTTTCATCGTCCTTGCCCTCGGCTTTGAGTTCACGGAAGCGTTCCTGTAAATCGGAGAGCAGGTCAGCCTTTAGTTCCGCGACGCTCTTCACCCCATCGTAGGGTGCAAAAACGCCGTTCAAATAGTTGGTCAATTGCTCATTCATGATTTGGATCTCCTTTACAATAAGTTGCCGAGCACGCGCTTTGCGTACTCCCAGTTGCTCTTGTTGTTGGCGTAAGTGGACCTACCCTTTGCGGTGATCCTGAAATACTTACGCCGTCCACCCTGAGATTCATCGCCCCAGTACCACTCGATATCACCGTCTGCCTCAAGCCGCCGGACGCTGGAGTACATCGTGGCTTCCTTCAACTCATACTCGCCGCCCGAGCGTTCAACAATCAGCTTGACAATCTCGTAGCCGTAACGGTCCCCTTCGCATAAGAGCCGTAAGATCATCGTATCGGTATGGCCGCGCAGCAGGTCGGATGTGATTTTGTTCTCGCTCATATCATCAACTCCATATTGTTATTATACAACATACTACTATGTCTGTCAAGGTAGTGTTTCTAATGCTGTACTTTGATTGTAATATATGGTAACTGCAGAATAAACTCAATAGTTGGTCCACCCTTTATCGGTGACATGGTATGCGAACCCACACGAACAGTACGGAACAAATTGGCGAACGAAAAATTAATAAAGGATTCGACCTCATCCATCACGGTTGGAGGTCAGCAAGTCCTTGCGGAGACAGGATTCATATACCATCCTTGAGAAAGCCGCAGCAGGTGCCTGGGCAGTTTTTCCCATGGGGAACCTCTGCCTGAAATGGTTCGACCCTGTTGGCAGTTTATTTGCCGATCCGGATTTTGCCGAGTCGTTTCCTGACAATGGCCAGCCCTTTCTCCTGTGGGCTTGATATCGATCCTTATTTTACAATTTATGGGGGGGCGATCCGATCGGCAGGCAGCCGATGCGTCCGATCACCTATCGATTGGAAGCATTTGCGGTGAGGATCTCTTCCTGCTCAACAAATCTTGAAATATTTTCATTATTTTTGACAAAATTATCAATTTAGGCTATAATGATGAGAGTAATTCCCCCACCCACCCATCGTCATGGCCAATACTTCCCGAAAACGCGGCAATCGAAAAGCAGACCTGGTGCGTCTATTGCAGGCCAGTGACAGCATGTACATCGACAACCTGGCCACCTCCACCGGGGTAAGCAGTTCCACCCTTCGGCGCGAGCTTCGCGATCTGGTCTCGGACGGGGTGGTGCGGATCAATGTCGGCCAGGTCTCCCTGGCCCTGCCCTCCAAGGAACTTCCCTTTGTCATCCGCTCGGTGTTCAATGTCGATGAAAAAATCCGCATCGCAACGGCGGCCCTGGACCTGGTCCAGAACGGCGACACCATCTTCCTGGCCGGAGGCACGACGACGCAGGAGTTCGCCAAGCTGCTGCCGGGCAGGCGCAGGCTGACCGTGATCACGAACGCCCTGCGGGTGGTGAATGCCCTGGTCGACAAAGCCGGCATCGAATTGATCATCCTGGGAGGCGCGGTCCGCCCCAGCGAGCATACCCTGCACGGGCATCTCACCGAATGGGGCGTCCAACAATTTCGCGCCGACAAATTTGTTTATGGCATCGAAGCGATCAGCCTGCAGCACGGGCTGACGCATTCCCAGCTGCTGGAGGTGACGACCGACCGGGCGCTGGCCGAGGCCTCCACCCAGGTGATCGTGCTGGCCGACCACTCCAAATTCGGCAAGGTCGCGCCGGTGCTGGCCCTGCCGCTGGACAAGGTGAATATCCTGGTGACCGGCCGCGAGCTGCCCGAAGAAGACGCGGAAGGCCTGCGCGCCAAAAATATCCGAGTCATCATCGTATGAGAGCTTTCTCGATCAACGCGAAGAAAAGGAGGTGCCCTGCAATCAGAGCCCAGTTGGATGCAGTGATCACGCCGTCATGACAACCCGACACTTTCGAAGGAGAATGTTCCATGAGTGCTAAAAGTTTTCGCTTGCTAAGCATCGCCCTTGTTCTGGTGTTCCTCTTCACCGCCTGTGGACAGGCAGCCCCAGCCACCGGCTCAACCAACGCAAAGGTCAATATGACCTTCTGGTGGTGGGCTGAATCAGACGCCCCCGGCGCGGATGCCTGGATGACCGAGACGGTGGCAGCCTACAAGCTGATCAAGCCGAATGTCACGATCGATATCGTCCCCCAGTCGACGGACACCCTGATCAGCGCCTTCCAGTCGGCGGTGACCGCCAATAGCGGACCCGACCTGGCCTCGCAGTGGGCCACCGGCCCGACCCTGGGCTTTGTCTGGCAGAACGCCGTCCTTCCGGTCAGCGATTATGTTCCCGCCGCGGAAATGAAGAACTGGCTGAACACCAACGAAAACACGTACAATGGCAAAGTTTGGGGCGCTTCCATGTACCTGATCGGCATCGAGATCATGTATAACAAGGCCATGTTCACCCAGGCCGGGGTGACCCCGCCTGCCAGCGGGCGCTGGACCTGGACCGATTTCCTGGCCGCCTGCGCCAAGCTCAAGGCCGCCGGCATCACCCCCTTCGTCGCGGGGGACAAGGACGGCTACAACGGCGCCTGGTGGTTCTCCCACGTGGGCATGCAGAGCCTGGATTCGACCGAGGACCTGCGCCAGGCCATCATCGGGAACAAGGATTTTTCCGATCCGCATTACACCGGATGGTACGCGGCCCTGGATGATATGGTCAAGAAGGGCTACTTCAATCAGGACGTCATGTCGCTGGACCTCTCCCAGGGAGCCCAGGCCTTCTCGCAGGGCAAGGGCGCCATGGCCTGGGGAACCGACGGCATGATCAAGCAGGCCCTGACCGATCTGGGGGGTGACAGCAAGGTCGGCGTGATGCGCACTCCCACCTACGGCACCGGAAAACTCGCCGACGCCGGGAATGCCACCCAGTCCACCACGTTCTTCATCACCAAGTGGGCCAAGAATCCGCAGGAAGCCGCCAACTTCCTCATCTTCATGCACTCCCCCGATCGACTCGCCTCCTGGTACAAGCACACCGGCGTCATCGCCGCGGATGCACGCTTTGACCGCACCCTGGTCACCGATCCCGTGCTTCAGCAAATGATGCAGTGGGAGACGACCGGCACGCAGATCTGGCTGGAGAACTTCCTGCCCGGCCAGGTGGACAGCGATGCGGACCTGGCCGCCGGCCAGGAGATCTTCTCCCAGAGCGGCAGCCCGGCAGACGTGGCTGCCCTGTGGCAGCGATCCACCTCGACCTGGCGCAACCAGCACCCGGACGAACTGACCAACTGGAAGAATTGGCAGCAATAACGCTTTAAAAATCCGGCTCCCCCGGCCTTCTTCACCGAGGGAGCCGGCAATCTCCAAGGATGGACCGCGCATGCCAGAAAAAAAGCCGTCGAGCGTGGCTGGAAGCACATCGCGCAAGATCGAACCTTACCTCTACCTTGCCCCCGCGACGATTTTTGTCATCCTCATTTTTCTGTACCCCATTGTCGACATCATCCGCACCAGCCTGCTGCAGAACAATCCCAACGGCATCAAAACGTTCGGCTTCACCAACTACACGCTGGTATTCCAGGACCCGGTCTTCTGGCAGGCCCTCGGCAACAACGGCAAGCTGCTGCTCAGCGTCCCGATCCTGACCGTGCTTTCCCTGCTGGTCGCCATCCTCTTGTTTGAGCATGTGCGCGGCTGGCTCGTTTATCGCGGCATTATTTTCATGCCCTATATCCTGGCCGTCCCGGTGGTGGGCACTACCTTCGTTTATTTGCTCGGTCTGAATGGAATCGTCAATACCCTGCTGCATGCCGCGGGGCTGGGTTTCCTGGTCCAGGACTGGCTTGGCAGTGTCAAATGGGTCCTGCCGTCCATCAGCGTCGTGATCATCTACCGGGAGATGGGTTTTGGCGTGGTCCTGTTCCTGGCACGCCTGATGTCCCTGGAGAAGGAGATCCTGGAAGCGGCCGAGATCGACGGAGCCAACTTCTGGCAGAAACACGTTTATGTGACCCTGCCGCAGCTTTCGGGTGTGATCGAATTCTTCGTCGTCGTCGAGTTGATCACCATGCTGTCGTGGGTGTTCGCCTATGTATTTACCATGACCGGCGGCGGGCCGGGGTTTGCCTCCACGGTCATGGAATTCTATATCTGGAAGCACGCTTTTGCCTTCCGTTCGCCCGGCATCGCCTCCTCCCTGGCGGTCGTGCTTCTGGCGGTGACCACTGTGTTGATCGTCCTGCAGCTGCGCCTGCGCCGCCGCTCCCTGGAGGAGCCCGCATGAAAGCCCCCAATTCTCCCCGGCAGGGCAAAAACCTGCTCGCTTCCATTCCCAACCAGGTCATTCTGGTGTTCTTCAGCCTGCTGGCCATCTTCCCGGTGTACTACATGGTCGTTACCGCCTTTAAGACCCGTCCGGACTGGCTGCATGATCAGTTCGGGCTGCCCAACCCGTTCACGCTTCAGAACATCACCGGCGCGCTCCAGGAGGGGGAAATCCCGGTCTGGTTTGGGAACAGCCTGATCGTGACGATCGCCAGCCTGCTGGTTTCGACCGCGGTGTCGGCGCTGGCTGCCTATGCCATCGCCCGCTTTCGCTTCCGCGGCCGGGCCTTTTATTTCAATATGATGATCGCGCTGATGGTCATTCCTCCGGCGGTGCTGATCCTGCCGCTCTTCGTGCTGATGGTCAACATCAACCTGATCAACACCCTCCCCTCCGTGATCATCATCTACTGCGGATTGCTGATCCCGTTCTCGGTCTACCTGCTGGTCAGTTTCTTCCGCAGTCTGCCGCCCGAGCTGTTCGACGCGGCGGCCATCGATGGCTGCAACAACCTGGACATTTTCTGGCGCATCACCCTGCCCCTGTCCACACCCGCCCTGGTGACACTCATCGTGGTCAACGCCCTTTTTGTCTGGAATGAACTGTTGATCGCCCTGGTGTTCCTGCAGGATCAGAGCCGCAAGACCCTCATGCCCGGCCTGACACTGTTCAAGGGGCACTTCACCGTCAACGAGCCGCTGATTATGGCCGGCACACTGATCGCCACGATCCCAATGATTCTGCTGTACCTGTTCGGCCAAAGGCTGTTTGTAGAAGGTCTGGTCGCCGGAGCCGTCAAATGATTTGAAGGGAGCCAAAAGATAATGACCGTTGAAGAAATCATCCCCATCGAAATTGACGAGACGCCGGCTGCGATCCGTGCCACGCTGGCCGAGGCGCGCCCCGCCGCCCGCCAGACCGCCGAGATCCTGCGCTCGAAGAAACCCCGCCGGATCTATATCATAGGGAACGGAACATCCCTGTATACCAGCATGGCCGCCACCTACACCGCCCGGCAGTTAGCGGATGGTCAATCCCCTCTGGTCCTGGCCTTCCCGGCCGGTGATTTCCGGTATTTCATGCCTGCCATCACTCCCCAGGATGTAGTGGTAGGGATGTCCGCTTCGGGGGAATTCCGCGACGTGCTGGCCGTCTTCGAACAATTGCGGGGGCAATGCCCGCTGGTAGGCATCACCCACGTGGCCGGCTCATCCATCACGCGCCTGGCGGACCATCTGTTGATCAGCAGCGGCGGTCCCAGCCATGTGCCCGTCATGACCAAGACCTATGCCTCCACCCTGGCTGCCCTGCATCTGCTGCTCCTGGAGCTCTTCCAGGCACCTCCGGACTACTTCGATGACCTGGCCGCTTCGGCGGACCGCTGCGAGGCGGCCCTGAAAAGCGCCGGGCGTGTCGTGCCGGACCTGGTGCCGGTCATTGCCGCCTACGAACACGGCTTTTATTTCGGGGCAGGGAACGCCTTCGCCGCTTCCCTGGAGGGGGCGCTAAAAATGAAAGAAATGGCCCTCTTCCATGCGGAAGGCAGTGAAACCTGGGAAATGGCCTCCGGCCCGGCCACGGTCGTATCCGATAAAACCGTGTGCGTGGCCTTGTATGCCGGGGATGTCCGGGATGCCTCCACCGCGGATACCGCCCGGCACGCCAGGGAATGGGGGGCGCGCGTGCTGGAGGTCGGTCCAGAATCCACGGCGGGAGACTGGCATCTGCCGGTCGAGGCCCCGGTGTACCCGTCCTTCGCCTCGCTGGCCCTGGTCCCGCCCCTCGCCCTGCTGGCGTATCGCGTGGCGCGCGCCCGCGGCCACAACCCCGACCAGCCCTCCTGGCGTGAACGCTACTATTCCCAGGGGATGACTCACATCCTGGGTTAGCCCCACTCAGCCCAGGCGGGCTCGCTCCATGGGTCACCCGCCGGTCCACCCAGCACGCGGCTTAAATCCCCGGTGCGTCGAAAAGCAGATCTGTCCCTCGACGCACCGGTTTGATTTGTCCAAAAAACCATGATGGGTCCCGCGGATGCCCTGAAGATCCCTGCAGCATCTACGCCTAGAGATCGGTACTCTTATCCTTCACAGGCGCGGGTGTAATCCTCCAGGACCTGGTCAATGCGGTCCAGGATGACCGCCTCGGGCGTATTCCGGATCGACCCGGCGCGGATATGCTCATACTGCCGCGGGGCGAACTGGCTGAGCAGGGTCAGGGGGAGCGGGCGCCTGGAGAGGTTTTGCAGCAGGTGCTCGAAGGCTGCCTGCACCCCTGGCTCCGGCCAGTAATAGCGGGCGCGGTCACTCAGGCTGTAGTGCCGGGCAAAGGCCTGTTCGGCCGGCGTTCCGTGGTAATGCTTTTTCCAGTGGCGCGGGTCGCGCAGCATGGCCTGCTCGAGCGCCCCGATCAGTTCCGAGCGCTCTGCGGCGGGCACGAGCTCCGCCTCCATCCAGGCCAGGGCATAAGCCGCCTCCCGGAAGGCGAAGGTCAGCGCCGGCCCGACCTTGAGGATGGTGAAATGATCCCGGACCAGGAGGGCCAGGTTTTGTGGGGTTTGGTAATCGGTCGAGTGGGCCTCGTAGACCAGGCCGGGCTGCGCTTCGATGAAGCGTACGAGCTCCGCAGCGGATGCGGGCTGGTAATCGATCACGAAATCGTCCCCGAACTCGACCCCGGGCTGGACGACGACCGCCTGGACGCGCTCCCAGGCGGCCTCCAACCCATTCTGCAGGAAGGCGGCCCGCGTGACCTCGATCGTGCGCTGCACCTCCGCGGCGGTTGTCGGCTGCAGGCTGTCCTCATGGACCTGGGCGCCGCCCGGGATGGGCACTTCGGTGCCGATGACATAACGCGGCGCGATTCCCTCGCCGCGTTCGGCCGCGGCCTGCTCGGCGGCTTTGGCCAGCGAGGCGGTGCGGGCTGCGGCGAGCTCCAGGTCCAGGGGACCGGATGGATCGTCGTCCGCCAGCTTCATGCTGGCATCCAGATGGATCTTTACATACCCCTGGCGGACATAGGCGCGCACCAGGTCGATGGCTTTCGGCATGGCGCTCGCGGACGGTTCCTCCTGCCAGACCGAGGGGCCGAGATGGTCGCCACCCAGGAGCAGGTTTTCCTGCGGCATGCCGGCTTCCTGCACGCTGCGCTTGAGGTATTCAACAAAGGCCGCCGGCGTCAGCCCGGTATATCCGCCGAACTGGTTGACCTGGTTGCAGGTCGACTCGACGAGCAACAAACGACCGGCGCGGGAAGCCCGCTGCATGGCTGCCTTGAGCACGTAGGGATGGCTCGAGCAGATGGAGGCGATCCCGCGGCTCTGGCCACGTTTTTGATCCCGCACGATCCGGTCCAGGGTCTCAATCGACAAAGGGCAGTGCCTCCTCCAGGGTCGCCTGGCCGGTCGTACCGCCTGCGGAGCGGGTGGAAAGCGATCCGCAGGCCACGGCCAGGCGCAGGCTGCGCTCCAGGTCCCAGCCGTTCAGGTGGGCGTACAGAAACCCGCCATCGAACGAATCACCTGCGCCGACCGTATCCAAGACCTGCATGGGGATGGCCGCGGCGCGGGCGGTTTCGCCTTTCCGCGTCGCGATGGCGCCTTCTTCTCCGAGTTTCACGGCCACCGCAGGGCATTTCCGGGACAGGGCGGCAAGGGCCTGCCCGGCGTCCGCAGTTCCGGTCAGTGCCAGGGCCTCCTTCTGGTTGGGCAGAAAGATGTCCACCAGTGCGAGCAGCTCATCAAAACCGCGCCATTCGCCCGAAGGGTCGAAGTTAGGATCCAGGGAGGTGGTCAGGCCCAGGGTCCGGGCGCGCCGAAACAGGTCCGGCAGGCCGGGCTGCAGGGCGGTCTGCAGGAAATAGCTGGCGACGTGGATGTGGCGGGCCATGGCGAGCAGGTCCTGTGGCACCTGCTCGGCCCGCAGCGAGGCCATGCAACCGACCAGGGTCAGGATCGCCCGGTCGTTACCCCGGTTCAGGTTGACCGACAGGCCGGTCTGACAGGACCGCTCGACGATCACCGGGGAGACGTCCACCTGGCGTCTGGTCATCTCCTCCAGCATGAAGTGCCCGAAGAGGTCGTCACCGCATAAGCCGATGAATGCGGTCTTCAGTCCCAGGCGGGAGGTGCCGCAGGCGAAGATGGCGGAGGAAGAGCCAACCGACAGCGTGGCCGAATCGACCAGCTGTTCCAGCTGACCGAAACGCGGCACGACATCGCCGTTCAAGATCAGATCGGGATTGATCTCGCCTGCGACCAGGATATCAAAGGGTCTGGAGGCCGGGCTCTGCATCCATTCTTCCTGAGTTAATAGGCTGCGTACCAATCGGGTGGCACATCCGCGCTCGGATAGAAATCGGTCCACGGTTTGCCGAGTTCGGAACACAGGGCCGTCAGGCGTTCCAGCCGCGGCCGGGCGACGGACCGGAGGAATTCCAAGCGCTCGGCTCCCTGCACCCCGACGGCTTCCTGCCAGACCGCCCGCCCGACGGCGATGCCGGAGGCGCCCGCCTGGCAGGCGACCCTCACTTGGCGCAGGTAGGTTTCGTAATCGACCGCCGCAGAAAGCAGGATCCAGGGCACGGGACTGACCGCCGAGATCCCGGCGCAGGCCGCGGCCCACTCGGATTCACCTGGGCTGAGGGCGGGATCGAGGGGAAATTCGGCTTTGAGCACGTCGACCCCCGGGACGGTCAGGCGGCGGGCCGTCTCGGTGACCACCTCTTTTTTTTCGTCGGAGGCCAGCTTCCGGTCCGCCTGGAGGGAGTAGGACAGCGGCTCGAGCATCAGCCCCAGGTCCTGGGCGGCGCACTCCCCGGCGACCTGGCCGACGAAGGCTTCGATTTCGGCTGCCGTGGCCGCCTCCGGGTGATAGTAGACCAGAAGCTTGGCGAAGCTGGCGCCCATGCGCTTCGCCTTGGCGACGGACCAGCCGGGCAGCATCTGGCTCTGGCGGGCGGTCGGGTCGCCGCTGTAGCCGGTCGATTCGAGCGCCACGACCAGACCGGTCCCGCCGGGCAGCGCTCCGGTGGCGACCGACTGGGCGGCACCGTACTCGGGATCGAGCAGGACCGCCGTTGCCTGATCGGCGAGGCTTGCAGTCACGTCGATTTTGAAGCGGGTCAGGTCAGCGTCACTGACGGAGGCTGGGTCGTCCGGCCGGAGGGCGCGGCGCAAGTTCTGGCGGTGGTCGAGCGCCAGGCAGGTGAAGGTGCCGCGCCGTGAAGTGCACTGCTGCAAGCCGCGCAGCTTGCCGATGGATAAAGTTTGCATTTTCCGTCCATTATAATCAGGAAATGTAACTGCTCAGGCATATGAGTCGAACGCCTAGCAAAAACAGGATGATAAGCCCTAATTAGGGGCAAGAAGTTGTGCACAAGAGGTGCCCCCATTTGTTATAAAAGACGAGAACGACTACAGCACAGACACTCAAAACTTTCATGGTGTTCCCCTTGTCGAACGAAATCACGTCATTAATGGTTTGATGGTAAGAGAACTATGGGAATAAGCCCGACCGGGCTCTGGTAGATGAGCTTTGCAGTCCCCAGGGAGAGGTCGACTGCAAAGAGGAATGCACCAGTGACAACAATCTGGCTGCCGGAATGAACGAGCACGAAAAGTCCACTGCTGTCCGTCTGCCAAATTATCCCATCGATCGTATCCGCCGGGTCGATCGGCAGGTCCAAGCTGCGTACCACGCTGCCGTCCGGTGTATAGATCATGAGCTGATTGCCCTCCCCCCCTGCCAGCTGATCACCTTGGGGTGAAACTGTAAGGACGTCGAGGTCGAGATTGGTCGGGGTCAGAGTCCCGTCCGCCGCCAGGAAGTACTTCTTGCTGTCGATTCCGAGAGGCGTTTCTTTCAAAAAAAAAGACTGCCCCTTGACCTCGGAACGGTAAACCTCCCAAATACCATCCAGAAGCCGGGTCTTCGCCCCACTAGCTCCATTGATCAGGAAGAGGCTGCCGTCATAGGTTGTCGTGGAGGTAATGCCGCTCACAGCAATGAGACCATGGGTTGGGTCCAGCGCACAGCCGCCGGCGAAAACGTCTTTCCAGAGCGAGCGGGCCTGCCCGGTCTCGACGTTCACCACCCGGATATTGAAGGCTCCCTGGCCATTCTGATCGTCGTTGACTATATAGGTCAAATTGTCGAGCCAGCCGCAATAGTCAGGCGCGGTCAGCTGGGGAACGACCTTCCGGTCATCAAGACGGGTCCCAAAGAAATCATGGGTTGAACCTTCACCCGCATTGTAGCCGCTTCCATCCAGGATCCATTTACCGTCCGGGGACCAGTCGATCAGATTCACTTCTTCGGGACCACTGCTCATGCGGGTGACCGTACCCGTTTGCATGCTATATGTGTAAAGATCGGAGGAAAGGCCGTCCATCTCCCCAGCGAAAGCCAGCGTGCGCCCATCCGGCGACCAGGCCAGGGATTTGATCCCACAAACAAAGGCATTCTCCAAACCAAGGGCATTGACATTAGGGCGGCCTAGGTTCTGCGCAGCCTGCACGAAGATGTTGGGGTAATTCTTGGATAAGAGATGGATCGACACCTTTGTCTGGCCGTCGGGAAGGCTCATCAGGTGGAGGGTGAGGTCAGCGGTATCCGGACCAACTTCTCCCATACATTTCCCAGCGGAGCCGGTGTAATATGCCAGCCATTTGCCATCCGGAGACAGCCAATTGAAATTTGTGTCGGCGCCAGTTGGGAAAGGCAGCACTTTCTGCCCCTTCCCGTCCTGGTCCAGTAGTTGCAGGTCCAAACCGCCATTGGTGGAGAGTAAGGAGGCTAGGTAAGGTCCGGCGGTCTGTAATGACGGGGCAGGGCTGGGTAAACGGAGCGTAGAAGTTGGGATAGGAGGAAAGGAGGTCTGTGATGGGGCTGCTGTCGGAGCAGAAGTTGCTGGGAGGGACACAGCAAGGGTATCGGTCGGCGGGATTACAGTAGGGATCGATCCACCGGGCACCCCGCATGCCGACATTAGGAAAATCAGAATTAGAATCAGGAAGAACTTGCCGGTTTTCTTCATTGTGCACAACTTCTTGCCCTTAAATAGAGCCTTTCATACTGTTTTTGCTAGACGTTCGACTCATATGCCTGAGCAGTTACCAGGAAATTTTGTATTCATCGAGAAGCACAGGAAAATGACGAGAAACCTGGGCGAGGCAGCCGGTCTTTAATCCTTCGCCTTCGCCCAGCGCATGGCGCGGGCATACTCAACACTGATCTTGCGCATTTCGTGGTACAGGTCCATGATGTCTGCGTCACTCCAGGTATTGTCCAGGATGCAGATCGGGATGGCGAGCGTATCGGGGGCCAATGCTTCCATCATCTGGCGGTATCCGGAGAGCATCTCTTCGGCACGCTCGTTTAGATCGAACATCGGCTCGATCACCCCCCAACCCGCGAAAACTTCCCGCAATGCCGGGTAATCCTTGCGGCTGAAGTGGTGGGAACAGTTAAGATACTTCACCGGCTGCTTGTGGTGGGTATACAGGACCTTGCAGGGATGCGGCCCGCAGTTGTGCAGGCCACCGCTGCCCCACGGCGCGTACAGTCGGTCGTTATAGGGCAGGCTGAACTCCTCGAAAAGCCTGGGACCAAGGGTGGCGCAAACATCATCGCTGCAGAAGCTGATGTATTTCGCCGGATGCCAGATCGGGTCGAAATCCAGGCAGCCGAAACGCCCCGGTCCTCCGCCCGCTCCCACCAGGGCCTGCATCACTTCCAGCTGTACGCTGGTAAGCAGATCCAGCAGATGGTGGACGGCCTTGGGATCGTCGTAGAAAGAGGTGTAAAACAGGTTGGTATCCAGAAGGTCCTTCATGTTGTTGAGCGGGCCGCCGACATCGACTCCCGTCAGCTGGACGTCCGCCGGCAGACGGCTGGCAAAGAGGCGCATCCGCCGCAGGTTTTCCGGCATCATCCCGGCCTCGAGACCCGGACGGGCCAGGCGGTAGACCTGGCCCAGCTCCTTGATGGGATGCTCGAGCACCCCGGGCGGCTGGTTCGGATCCTCGCTCCAGTGCACCTGGCAGCCGAACATGGTCGCCACGGTCACGTAGCCCTGGGTGATGCGCACCACGGGAATATAGTCATCTGGCAGGAGCCGCAGGGAGCGTTCGATCCAGGCCAGGTTGGCGGAAAGCTGGTGTTCACCGCTCTCCAGCTCCCAGCGAATGGTGTGGTCCGGGGTGGTTGGGCCTTGCAGCCAGACGAAGACGGGCAAGTGGTCGACCGGCTGGTAGTCGAAGGCGCGCCGGTAGAGCTCCTTGCGACGCTCCATCTCCTGATGGTCGATATGCAGAGCGATGGTCATGGATTTTCCTCCCGGATGGGGTCGTTCGAGATCGTTCCAGCTCCCTCGGCTCCATCCTGCAGCAACTGCCTGACTTTTTCCGAGAGAGCTGGCGAGAGCTCGGAAGAAAACAAATTCAAAGACCGGCGGTCGATGTCCGGGTCGATCGTGTGGGGCGAGGTCACGGAAAGGGCGGCCACCAGGCTGCCGAGCTCCTGGGCGAGCTGAAGAGGCAGGTCGGCCGCGAGGCCCGCGATCACACCGGCTAGAAAGGCATCCCCGGCGCCGGCCGTGCTGACCATGCGGGCCGGAAAAGCGGGCACATGCTGGAGGTGCGTCCGATCCCAGCTCCAGCTGCCTTCCTTTCCCGAGGTGATCGTCACCTGCAGGGCAGGGTTGATCGTTCTGAGCCGGGCCAGGGCTGCTTCCACCAGCCGGAGCGGCGGCTCATCATCCGCATGCATCCCCGCGACAGCCGCAGCCTCGTCCCGGTTCAAGGCCAGGAGGTCGATCAGGGCGAGCAGGCCCGTCTCGAGGGCCGAGGGGATCTCCGCCGAATTGAAGGCGGCCACGCGCAGGAAGTGATGCTCCGTGCCCATTTCCAGCAGCTTCCGCCGGCAGGCCAGCGGGGCCTCCGGAGCCGCCAGGGCGATGCCCCTGGCCTGGAAGCGGGAGAAATCGGGCCTGGCCCGCTCCACATCCTCCGGCAGCAGCTGGTCGCAGGCCGAATTATCCGTGGTCAGGTTCCCACCGCTACCGTCCGGGTAAATGATGCAGAAGGAGTACAGGGTCTGGGCTCCGGGAACGGATCGAACGTAGCGCAGATCCATGCCGGCTGCACCCATTTCGTTCAACAAGCGCTTTCCGGCCTCGTCCGCCCCCACCCTGCCGATCGGCAGGGTAACAAATCCGACCCCGAGCAGGGTCTGGACATAGTGACTGATGATGTGCAGCTTGCAGTAATCCCGGCGATCACTGAAATGTCCGCTGCGGCTCTCCTCGCGACCCAGGGTGGCATCCCCGTCCACGTTAAAGAAGACGCCTGTGCCGATGCCGCCGACCCCCAGCATCGCCTGGTATCTGGCCGTGGAGATGTTGACATTCAACGCCGCCATGCCCGCCTGCCTCACCCTTTGGAGAAACCCAGGTCCCATTCGGGGTGCAGGCTGATCGGATGCGTGGCGGTTTCCACCGTGGCGGTGATCAGGGCATCGGGATGCTCCTGGAGCAGGGTGATCGGATATTCAACGGTCAGGGGACCAAAAAGGGCCACGCGCAAAGCGGTCTGCTTCCAGGCGCCGGTGTCACTGAACAGGCGGACTTTCCTGGCCGAGAGGCATTCCCTGACCCCCAAGGTAACCGACATGGGGGGTACAAATTGATAGGCGGCGCCAAAGGTGCGCTGGGCCAGGGCGATGATGGTATCCGGGTTGTTCTCCTGGACCCTTACGCTGGAATTGCGCAGCTCGTCCAGGCTGATCGGACTGTAGGGCTGCCGGCGGGTTTGATTGTAGGCAATGTGGCCGTCCTGGCCCCACCCTCCGTAGGTGATGTCGATCGGGGCAGCCCAGATCTTCTCCCGGATATCTTCGACATTTTGGGCATTCAGCCAGTTGCGGTTTTCAGAGGCCACGCCCAGATCCGGATCGACCGGCGCATAAAAAAACTTTTCCATGAATGCCCGAAAGTTGTAAGGATGACCGCGCGGCAGTTCCCGGCCCTGCCAATCCAGGCAATCGTCCATGTGAAAGACGGTCAGGTTCTTAAGGCTCACCCTTTCCTGGTTGACCAGATCGGTAAAGGGCTGGTACCAGCAGGACGGCCCGCAGGGGATGATCGCGCGTGTGATCTCCCGGCGCCGGTTATGGGCCTGGATTTCGTCGACCAGTTCGCGCGCCATCCATGCGCCCATCTCCGCTGAATCCCGACAGACTCGGAAGCGGATTTTCAGTCCGGGATGGTTTTCGAGTTGGTTGTAGGGGACTTTACACCAAGCATAGAGTTCTTGAGGGGTGATTGCGCTCATTCGGTTTCCTTGGTTTTAGGATGGGCCAAACCGTCTCGTACGATCGTTCCACAGCTGTCAGTTTCGTCGGCAAGATATTCACAAAAAATGGCTCGAAATCGAGCGTTTCTTGGAAAAGGTCGATCCTTCCGAGGAGAATCCAAGGCGCATCGGATCTGACGATCGTTTTTGAATTGCGAAAGCAAAAGTCAGGCATTAATCATGCCCCTCGATCTGCACCTATTTTTTCAATATTTCCAGCAATTTTGTTGTCGTGTTCCAGCTGCGGATGGTCATGCATTGGTAGGCCGGTGTTGCCACGATTTTACTAAGCCGGCTTTTGGTGCGTTGAGAGCTGAGACGTTGTGAGTAGATCACACCCTCACCTGGCCAGACTTTGTCGACTCCTTCCCGGGGATCGAATACACTCATCGCCTGGGCCGAATCAATACCCATCAGAAAGATGGCATCGGAGTGATATTTCTCTGGCTGCTCACCGAAGCCTTCCGGCTTGTTATCGATGACGGCCTGGAGCTGATCGCGAGCCAAAACCAAAACTTTGATAAGCTCGTTATCACGGTTGAAACTCTTGGGCAGAGCCGCTTCAATCTGAGCTTTTATCTCCTTCGCCCGGTGATCTGATTTTAAGATCACGTTACCACTGGCAATATACGTTGAAACATTGGAAAATCCCAGCTCTTCAAGCACTTTCTTCAATCCCGCCATCGGTATCTTATTCTTACCGCCGACATTTATGCCGCGCATCAGTACGACATAGGTGTTCATGTCCGTTCATTATACCTAAAATGAATCCTAGGTTCTCGCTCAAAGTTCGCCCGCGTCATTTCGTTCTTTCTCGGTATCAGGTTCGTCCGCGAATGACCGATAATTTTCTGCCCTCGGCCCTTCCACGTCCGCCTTTTCCACTCTTGCTCTCAATTGAAAGCGAAAGTCCTGAATGAAATAAAGCACCCTTGTCCGGCAGGATCAGTCTCAGGAGTCTTCGCAGGGAATCAGGACAGGGTGATTTCAATCCTGCCGAGCAAGTCCTCAATCAGCTTGCGATCGCCCACACCGCTCCCGGACTGCATGGCCGCGGCGGTGCCGCAGGCGGCCGCCCTGCGGGCGGTCGTGCCCGGGTCAGAGTGTTCCGCGACGGCCCACAATAATCCGGCCAGGGCTGCATCCCCGGCGCCGACCGGGCTGAGCGCCTTCACCCGCGGCGGGACCGCGATCACCCTCCCCTGCTCCATGGCGAGGACCAGGCCCTTGGGGCCACGCGTGAGCATCACCAGGGGTATGCGCATCGCCTGGAGCTCACGGGCGGCCTCCAGCACAGCCGCTTCGCCCTTGAGGCGCCGTCCCAGCAGCTCACCCGCCTCTTCGAGATTGACCTTGAGTCCAAATGGGAGCGCCTGCACTCCGACGGCGAGCGCTGCGCCGGAGGTATCCAGGAACGCCAGGGCGCCTGCGGCCTGCACCTGGTGGATCAGCCCGGCATACAGGTCCTGGGATGCGCCTGGCGGCAGGCTGCCGCAGAAGGCCCACAGGTCTCCGGGCTGGACCATGCGGCTGACCAGCTTTTCGAGGTCGGCTGCCTGCCGGGCGTCCACCATGGGGCCCTGCTCGTTGATTTTCGTCACCTGGCCGGTCGATTCGTCCAAAAGGGTGATGTTCTGCCGGATCTCGGAATCAACCTCGATGAAAGCCACCTCGAAGGCCTCGGCACTCAGGCCGTCCGCGAGGGCACTGCCGGTCCGCCCGCCGCCAAAAGCCACGATCCGGCTGGGGAGATCCAGCGCCTTCAAGGCGCGGGAGACATTGATGCCCTTGCCACCCAGGTCCTCACGCATCAGCCGCGCCCGATGAACCGTCCCCGGACGGAACTCCGGCACAACGAGGGTGCGATCCAGGGACGGATTAAGGGTGACGGTAACGATCATGCCGGCGGTTGAATGATCCCATTCACGAACAGGAATCGGAGAACCCGGAAATCGGGTTGCATTCAGGCGGCCAGGAGCAAATACGGCTCCTCCACGATCTGCTTGATGGCCTGCAGGAACCGGGCAGCCGGGGCGCCGTCGATCAGGCGGTGGTCAAAGACCAGGCTGAGGGTCCACATCTGGCGGATGGCGGCCTCCCCGTGATAGGGCACCACCTTCGGGGCGATCCGGCCCACACCCAGGATGGCCGCTTCGGGCAGATTGATCACGGGGGTGAAGGCATCCACGTCGTACATGCCCAGGTTGGTGATGGTGAAGGTCCCACCGGTCAGGTCGTCCGGCAGAGAGCGGCGGTTGCGCGCCCGCTCCACCAGGGAACGGAATTCGCTGCCAAACTGGCGCAGGTTCTTCTGGTCGGCGTCGCGGATGACCGGGACCAGCAGACCGCGCTCGGTGTCCACGGCCATGCCCAGATGCACGTGGCCGAGGATCTCGATGGCGTCCGGCGCAAGGCGGGCGTTCATATACGGGAAGCGCCGCAGACAGGTGGTCACGATCCTGGCGAGCAGGTCGTTGTAGCCGGGTGCGAAGCCCCATTCCTGCTCGACCTTTTCCTTGATACGCGTCCGGGCGGCGACAAAATCGGTGGCGTCGGCTTCCATGACCAGGGTCACACGGGCGCTGGTGTGCACGCTCGCGCCCATGCGCTCGGCGATGATGGCCCGCGTGCCTTTCAAGGGAATGCGCTCCAGGATCTCCGCTTGAGGCGGGACGCTAGCCGGTTGGGGCTGGACGGCGCGGGCAATATCCTCCTTAAGGATGCGCCCGCCCGGGCCGGACCCCTCCACGCTGCGCAGGTCGACCCCGATCTCCTCGGCCATGCGCTGGGCGACGGGCGTAGCCTTCGGCGCCTGGGCAAGGAATGCAAGCACATCGCGCTCAGCGACGCGCACCCCGCCGTAGCCGGTCGGCGGCACCTCGCCCAGATCGATGTTCTTCTGGGCAGCCAGCTTGCGGGCGCGCGGGGACGCAAAGACGCCCTCCCCCCCGGCCTGCGGCGCGCTGGGAGAAGGAAGGGAAGCCGCTCCGGCCGAAGCGGAGGCCGTTTCGGCCTCCGCTGAGACGGGCAGGGAGGCGGCCCCCTTCACCTCGAAGCGATCCTCGGGCTTGCCGATCACGGCCACCACGGTCAGCACCGGCAGGACCTGCCCTTCCTGATAGGGTCCGATGTGGATCACGCCGCGGGCGTTGGCTTCGACCGGGAAAACGGCCTTGTCCGTCTCTACTTCCATCACCGGATCGCCCTGGCTGACCCTGGCTCCATCTGCGACCAGCCACTTGACCAGGGTGACTTCCTCGACCGTCTGGCCGAGCTTGGGAATGAAAAAATCTTCAGCCATCAGCTCACCACTTTCCGGCATGCCGCCAGGATGCGGGCCACGTTGGGGATGGCGCCGTCTTCCAGGATCTCGGCCCGCGGCACGGGCACATTGGCCGAGGCGACGCGCACCATCGGCGCATCCAGGTAGTCAAAGGCCAGCTCGTTGACCTGCATCATGACCTCGTTGATGAAACCGGTGTTCTCGTAGGCCTCGCTGACGCACACCAGACGACCGGTCTTCTTGACCGAGGTCACCACGGTATCGATGTCCAGCGGTTTCAGCGTGCGCAGGTCGACCACTTCCACGTCCAGGCCGTCCTTGGCCAGGGACGCGGCCGCTTCCAGGGCACGGTAGACCATGCGCGAGTAGGTCACCAGGGTGACATCCTTGCCCGGGCGCTTGATGTCCGCCACGCCGAAGGGGATGAGGTATTCCTCCTCCGGGACGAAGCCTTTCTCCTTGTAAAGCATCTTGTGCTCGATGAACATCACCGGATTGTCATCGCGAATGGCGGCCTTGAGCAGACCCTTGGCGTCATAGGGGGTGGAGGGCATGACCACGTAGATACCGGGGAAATGCGTCCACAGCGATTCGAGGCTCTGCGAGTGGTGGGCGGCAATGGCGCGCCCCGCCCCGCCCTCGGTGCGCAGCACCATCGGGACGCTGGTCTTGCCGCCAAACATGTAGCGGTTCTTGGCGCCCTGGTTGGCCAGCTGGTCCATGGCCAGGGGGGTGAAGTCAACGTACATGATCTCGGCGATGGGGCGCATCCCGGCCATGGCCGCCCCGACGGCCGCACCGGCAATGGTGGCCTCGGAGATGGGTGTGTCGATCACGCGCCACTCGCCGAACTCCTGGAGGAGGTCCCGTGTGGCTCCGTAGGCGCCGCCGTACAGGCCCACGTCCTCGCCCATGACGAAGACCCTGGGGTCGCGCTGCATCTCCTCGCGGGCGGCTTCCACCAGCGCCTGGGCATAGGAGATCTCGCGCTGGACCTCGCCCTTGGCAATGGCCGTGCGCAAGCGGCGGTCGGTCTCATAGTCGGCCGGGGTGAACTTGGAGGGGGCGTAGACATCCGTCTCCACATCCTCGGCTTTGGGCTCGGGCGAGGCATTGCTGAACTCCATGGCCTTTTCCAGCTTGGCATCCACCGTGGTTTCGAGGGTCTCGAACTCGCCCTCGGTCAGCATTTTGACCACCTGCAGATTGTCCTTCATCACCGTGATCGGGTCACGCGCCTTCCACTCGGCCTCCTCCTCCCGGGTGCGGTAGGCGCGCGGGTCGGAGTGGGAGTGCCCATACCAGCGGTAGGTCTTGGCCTCGATCAGGGTGGGGCCTTCGCCGCGCCGGGCGCGCTCGGCGGCCTTGGCCACCGCGCCGCGTACGGCCAGCACATCCATGCCGTCCACCACCTCGCCCGGGATGCCGTAGGCACAGGCCCGGCTGGCGACGTCTGGCAGCTTGGAGGCCTTGGGCCACGGCACGGACATGGCGTACAGGTTGTTCTCGCAGACGAAGATGACCGGCAGGTTCCACAGGGAGGCCATGTTCAGGGATTCATGGAAGTTGCCGGTGTTGGAGGCCCCGTCCCCGAAGAAGCAGACCACCACCCGGTCGGTCTTCATCAGCTTCTGGACCAGCCCCGCACCGACCGCCACGGGGATGTTGCCGCCGACGATGCCCGTGGCGCCCAGGTTGCCGTGCTCGACATCGGCGATGTGCATCGAGCCACCCTTGCCCTTGCAGTAACCGCCGGACTTGCCCAGCACTTCGGCCATCATCTTGTCGTAATGCTCCTGCTTGGCTTCGGGGGTCTTGGCATGCGCGTCCCCGTGGGCGTGGGCGTGGCCGTGGCCGCGGTGGGTGCTGGTGATCAGGTCGCTGTCGCGCAGCGCCGCCACCGCCCCCACGGCAACGGCCTCCTGGCCGGCGTACAGGTGCGAGGCGCCTTTGAGCACCGCCTTGCTGAGCAGGTTGGCGATGTTGTTCTCCAGGGCGCGGATCTCCATCACCTGGCGCAGATAACCGACCAGCTGCTCCTTGGTGAGGCCCTGTTCCTCGATCATGGCGGAGACGGTCTCCAGGCGGGAGGGCTTGGCGAAGGTTTTGGTTTTGGCGGGCATGAGCAGATACTCCTTGGATGTGAAAGTGTGGATCCCTGAGGGCTTGGAGGCCTTCAGAATAAGACCGGCGGCCGGTGGGGCAAAGAGGTATAGTTCGATTTAGACCAGGATCACGCGTGTCCCGAGGTGCTGCGCCTGCTCGATCAGACGGGCAGGAGCCTGCGCGTCGGTAACGATGATGGTCAGGTCCTCCGGGCGGGCGAAGGAGGCCGGCCCGACCCGACCCCACTTGGTGGCGTCGATCAGGGCAACCACCTGCCGGCACATCGCCACTACCTGGCGCTTGACCTCCGCCTCCCCTGCGCTCACGTCGGTCAGGCCTTCGGGGAAACTCAGCCCGTGGGCGCCAAAAAAGCCGGTCTTGAGGTTATATTTGCGCAGGATGGCGAGGCCTTCGGTGCCCATCAGCGAGACGGTCTCGCGCTGCACGGTCCCGCCGGTCATCACCACGGTCACGCCGGGGGCTTCCAGCATGGACTGGGCCACGACCAGGCTGTGGGTCAGGATGGTCAGGTCCCGCCGGTTTCGCAGCGCATGCGCCAGGGTCAGGGAGGTGCTGGAGGCGTCCAGGAAGACGGCATCGCCGCCCTCGACCAGTTCGGCCGCGGCGGCCCCGATGCGCTGCTTCTCAGCGACCTGCTGCTGGCTGCGCAACGTCAGCGAAAGCACCGGGTCGCGCGGGGCCAGCACCGCACCCCCATGCGTGCGCACGATCAGATTCTGTGCGGCAAGCGTCTGCAGGTCGGCGCGGATGGTGACCTCCGAAACGCCGAACATCTGGCTCAGCTCGGATACGCTGGCACGCCCGTTGCGATCGAGGTGGGCCAGGATGTGCTGCTGCCGTTCGGCTGGGTAGAGATCGGTGGAGATTTCCATGGCGGTTGGGTTTCCAGGGCTTGCGGGGTCTTTCGATTACTTTCATTTTAACATTATTCGAAAGCCAATGCAAGTGCGATTCACTTGCTTAAAAAGGGTGTTGCCATTCGGCGGCGGCCCTCCACCGAATTGGATCGGGCGGGAATGGAGCGGGGCAGGCGTGCAATCGGCCTACGCCTCCGGGGTCACCAGCTGAATGACCCCCCTTTTCCCATTGATCAGCCAGGTCGGGTCTTCCGCCTGGAGCGCCTCCGCCTGGCCGGGCTGCAGGCCGACCATGATCTCCCCCTTGAGGGTACGCAGAGCGACAAAGGACGCCGGGAAATACGCACACACGGTTTCCATACGGGTCGTGGGCGACCAGTGGCGGTCATCCAGCAAGCGACGGTAGTTGACATCGCCTTTGACCAGCACCAGGCCGGCGTCAGCCAGCGCCTGATGCAGAGGAGGGGGCATCTGGCGGAACATCCGCCAGGACGTCCAGAACGGATCGGTTGCGAAAATCAATCGCCCGGCAGCCTGGTCTTCATCCAGGCGCGCCCCCAGGGCCTGCAAACCCGGACCGGGCCCTGCTCTCAGGAGTTCGACGGTGCGGCGCGCGTCCGCGGGCATGGCGTCCGAGACGAAGAAGGGCTGGCCCTTCAGGTGCAGGTGGATTTCCTGCACCCAGCGCTGATCCAGCAGGAAGTCCGCCAGGGCCAGGTCAAAGAGCAGGTCGCTGCCCACGTTATCACAGATGAAGTCGACTCGCCCCACCCGGCCGGCCAGCAGTTCGCCCACCCGCTCCGTGTGGTCGATCAGGATCAAAGGTCTTTCCGCGACCGTCGCCAGCCCGTTCGTGGCTTTCACCCTCACGGTGAAATTGCTCAGGTCGGCGCGGTTGCCCCACAGGCTGGAGTGCAGCAGGGCTTCGAAGCGGGCCCGGGTCGCGAGGCCGGTGAACTGCTCCCAGGCGGGGGCCAGGCGCCGGACATCGCCTTCCATCTGCTCTTCCTTCTGCCTCCCGAACGGATCGTGCCCCGGTGCGTCCCCGGGCTGGAAGTAATCCACCGCCTCGAGCAGGCGGCGGTAGAAGTAGGTCTCGGCGAAGTACCAGGGAATTTCGAGCCAGGTTTTGCCGGCATGGCCGGCCATTTCCCGGTTCCAATCGGGGACATCCGCGGCGGAGCCGGTCAGGGGTTGAACCGGCCGGGAGGCGATCTCCTCGCCCAAGGACGCGAGGGCGGCGACGACCGTTTCCGGATAGGTGTTGTCGGCCAGCACCTGACGGATGATCTGCGGCTTGCGTTCCAGGATGGTTTGGCGCGCAAAAGAACCGGGGTCGGAAGTGCTCAGGAAGGGCGGCAGCGGCGGGTTGGACATGGCAGTTCTTTCAGGGCATGCCTCTCCGGCTGGCCGAGGCTTTTATCCCTGGGAGGCGAACTCAAGATCGGCTATACGCAATTTGCCTAGAAGTACAGAGATTCCAGGGAGGGGTTCACACCCGGCGCCCCGAACAACGGCAGATCGCGCGTGCGCATGGTGTTGCTGAGGTCCCGGACCTCCTGGCGGTCCAGCTCACGCAGCTCTCCCGCCTGCAGCGCCATCAGGATGGAGCTGGCAGTCATTTCCAATAGCTGGACATTCATCAGGGTTTGTTTGATCCCTTGCCGGGTCATCGACACCAGCCCGTGGTTCTGCATGATAAAACTATCATACCTGGGCAAAAACGGTTCAAAGTTATGGGCCAGTTTTTCGGTCAAGACCTCCGCATAGGGCACCACGGGCACCGGGCCGACCTCGGTGGTCGTCTCCGGGTAGAAGGGCCGCATCAACCAGTTCTTCCCTTTTAGAATAGCCAGGGCACAAACCGCCGGCGGATGACAATGGATCGCCGAGACGATGTCCTTGCGCATGCGGAAGAAGGTGAGATACATGGGCGTCTCCCCGCTGGGGCGGTGCTTCCCTTCGACCACCTTCCCCTCCAGGTCGATAAAGACCAGATCCTCAGGGCGGATGTCTCCCTTATTCATTTTCGTGGGGGTGATCAGCACCAGGTTCTCTTCCAATTTCCAGGCGAGATTCCCTCCACAGCTGGTCACATAAAGACGAGAGGCCAGTTCACCACAAGCTGCCACCAATTCTTCTACCTGTGCAGAGTACTTTTCTACCAGTTTCATTTGCAATCCTCCAGATGCTAAAATTTGGCCATTTCACGCCGGGGCCCCGGAATCATTTTTCCACTCTTTCCGCGGCCTCCAGCGTAACCAAGCTATAAAGCCCCGGTCATCTTTTGAATCCCTTCGAGCAGTCGCGCGTAGGCCTGATCCCAACCCTTCGATTCGCCGGCTGAATATACGGAAGGCGGGAAAGAGCTGCGCACCAGATCCCGGGCCCGTTCCAAAGACTCGATGTGCCCCAGGGCAATTCCCTGCATGATCACATTGCCCAGGGCCGTTGCTTCCACCGGCCCGGTAAGACAGGTACACCGGGTGGCATCCGCCGTAAATTGATTGAGCAGGCGGTTCTGGGTGCCTCCGCCGATCATATGAATGCGCTCGATGCGTGTCGTGGTGATCTCTTCCAATCGCTCCAGCACCCAGCGGTACTTCAGGGCCATGCTTTCCAGCACGGAGCGGATGATTCCGCCCTTGTCCGGAGGAACCCTTTGACCGGTTTGAAGACAATACTGCCGGATCTGCTCCGGCATATCGGCCGGGTGCAGGAAGCCCCCGAAGTCCGGATCGATGACCGCCTGGAAGGGTCTGGCTTCCGCGGCCATGCGGGTCATCTCATCGTAAGACAGCGCTTCGCCCTGGCGCGCCCAGGCGCGCCGGCATTCCTGCATCAGCCACAAGCCCATCACGTTCTTGGATAAGCGCCATTTTCCAAAGACCCCTCCCTCATTGGTGAAGTTGTAGCGGAGGGTCTGTTCATTGACCACGGGCGCATCCGCCTCAACCCCCAGGATCGACCAGGTGCCCGAGCTGATCCAGGCAAAGTTCTTTCCCTCGGCCGGAACGGCGGCGACGGCAGAACCGGTGTCATGACAGGCAGGGGCCACGACCGTTATCCGGGAACTCCCGATCTCCTTCGCCACACCGGGATCCAGGAGACCGATCCGCGTGCCCGGTTCGATCACCGGCTGGAAGAGACGTTCCGGGATGCCCAGGGCCTGGAGCACGGGGTGAGCCCAATCGCGCCGGTGCGGGTCGAAGCATTGCGTGGTCGTGGCGTTGGTGAACTCACAAACGATCTTCCCGGTCAGCCAGTAATTAAACAGGTCAGGCATGGTCAAAAAGGTTTGGGCGATATCCAGCAGCGGCGACTTTCCAACGACCATCGCCAGCAGCTGGTAGAGGGTGTTGACCTCCATGAACTGGATGCCGGTCGAGGCAAAGATGTCCTCCCGCGGCATGCGGCGGAAGGCCTGCGCGAGCATTCCATCCGTCCGCGTATCCCGGTAATGGAAGGGATTGGCGGTGAGGGCGCCGTTCCGGTCAAGCAAGGCGAAATCCACCCCCCAGGTGTCCAGGCCTATGCCATCCAGGCTCGCACTGCTTTTCACGGCAGCCGCGATCCCGGTTTTGATCTCGCCCCACAGGTGCAGGACGTCCCACTGCAGGCCTTCAGGCAGCCTCACCCCCCCATTGCTGAAGCGGTGGACTTCCTCCAGAGTGAGCCTACCTCCATCCAGGACGCCCAGCATGGCACGTCCGCTTTCGGCTCCGAGGTCAAGGGCAAGATAACGGTGGGAAGGGGTCATCTTTCAATCCAGGTGGAAATATTCTTCGAGTTCGACAAAACTTTCATCCGGACGGGCATGGGCATCCGTAAAGGCCGCCATGACCTGCTGCCAGCGCGTATTCACTTCCGTGGCAGCCATTTTCGCCTGTGCCGTGGCGAGGCTTTCTTCGGTTTCAAAATAGCCGAAGATGACCCCGTCCGGGCGCAGGAATAATGAATAATTATGCCAGCCGGTCTCCCGCAGCGCCTCCAGCATTTCAGGCCAAACGTGTTGATGATGCTGCTTGTATTCCGCAAGACGGTCCTGCCGGACCTTGAATTGAAAACCTACCCGCTTCATGGTTCCTGTCCTTGGTTTCAAAGGTTGTTCGATCCCGTTTTATTTAAAAATGTGATACGGGGTCCGGTGGAGCGGTTCTGCACCGCCGGAGGTGATCCAGTATCCATTTTCAATGCGCAGGCCGCCCCAGGGTGCCTGGAACATGGGAATGTCAATGGAAATGACCATATTTTCTTTCAAGGTGGCGGGGCTCGAGGGTCCAAAGATGGGAGGTTCAAACTCGATGACCCCGACACTGTGCACGCCTGAGTACAGGAAATACTGTCCCAGATCTGCCTCGGCCACGATCCGCCTGCCGATCGCTTCAACGGCGCGTCCTTCGATCCCGGGACGCAGGGCTTTGGCACAGGCCTCCTGGGCCTGAATCGCCACATCCAGGGCGCGGCGGATCTCCGCATCCGGGTCCCCCACCAGGACGAGCCGGCCGATCGCGGCGTGGTAGCCTTCATAACGCGGGGCGATGGTGATCAGCACCAGATCATTCGCTTCGATGACTCGAAACGTGGAGCGCGCCAGGATCGGCCGGGTATTGGGGCCGGAGGCAACCATGGTGTCAATGCCCGTCCCTTCCGAGCCCGCCCGGCGCATGGCGGCATCAATTTCGGCTGCGACTTCCCGCTCGGTCACGCCGGGGTGTATCGTGTCCGCCGCCGCTTGAAAACCCGCCTCGGCGATGGTGTAGGCATAGCGGATCACCTCGATTTCGGCGGGGGATTTCTGGGCCCTCAGGTCACACAGGCTAGCTTCCATATCCACCCAGGATGCGCCGGGAAGGGCGGCCTGCCAGGCCCCGAGTACATCACTTCCGATCAATCCGCCCCCGGCCAAGCCGACCCTTCTCAGGGTCGGTGTATCCGCCCCGATCTCGGCCATGATTTCCTGGAGGCTCTGGATCCGGGAATAGGGATAATCTTCGTTGGGATGGGTGAACTCCTGCAGGATCCTTACGTCGGGGATCTGCCCGACGAGCAGGGCATACTGCTGGCTTTCCGGTCCAACCAGCATGATTGGATTCTTCTGCCGGGACATCAGAATACACACCGGCTCGAAGTGAACGGGGAAATTCGCCAGCCAGCGGGCATGCGCCGGTCCGAAGGTGGCCCGATCATCGGCATAGGCGATCAAAAAATCCAGCTCCTCGCCAGCCATCGCAGCCTGAACCCGTTTCCAGCGTTCAGGATACTCGGATATGGGAATCCCTGGTTTCGAATCGGATCGCACCATCATTTCAATCTGCTCGCAGATCGATATTCGCTCTTTCCTGCCACGAAACCAACCGTCACTTCGACGGCCGACCATCGTTCAGCCGACCGCCGAAGTGACAGTCTACACCGGATTAGATCTGGAAGGCCGGAGCCTTAGAAGTTAAGGGTATCGATGTTGCCCTTGTTGAAGACGAACGGTTTGCCCAGCAGGATGGTGCCGTCCGAGGCAATCGTGTACGAGCCGAGCTTGCCGGCCACGAAGGTATCGCCGGGATTGCCCTTGATCTTGCCCGTGGCGATCGCATCCAGGGCGTAGACGGTCAGATAGCCAAGGTTGGGCACATTCCAGAGTGCGAACTCGGGGATGATGCCGCTCTTGACATAGTCACGCAGCGCGTTGGGGGTGCCCAGACCGGTGACGAAGACCTTGCCGCTCAAGTTCTGATCCTTGACCGCACGAGCGGCCGCGGCAATGCCGACGGAGGTCGGGGCGACGATGACCTTCAGGTTCGGATAGGTCTTGAACAGGGACAACGCCTGGTTGTAGCTGGTGGTGTCGTCGTCATTTCCATAGACGATGCCATCCAGCTTGAGGGCGGAGTATTGTGACATGGCCAGGTCGGTCTTCATGACCGCGATCCAGGCATTCTGGTTCGGGGCCTGAGCGGTGGCGCTGAGGATGGCAATCTCACCGCCCGAAGGGCCGGTGATATCCAGGGCCATCTGGACCTGGGAGTCGCCAATGCCTTGCGTATCGGCCTGGTTGACAAAGAGCTGGGTTCCGCCGGTGGCAATATTGGAGTCCCAGGTCACTACCGGAATGCCCGCAGCGATCGCGGCCTTGCCGGTCGGGACGAGAGCATCCGCATCATCGGCCGAAATCGCCAGGCCGTTGACCTTCTGAGCAATGAGGGAATCCAGCAGGGTGATCTGCGCCGTGGCGTCCGCGGTCGTCGGGCCCTGATAGAGAACCTTCACTCCCAGTTCCGCAGCCGCGAGTTGAGCACCTGAATTGGCGGCGTCGAAGTAGGGGTTGCCGAGGTTCTTAGGCACCAGGACATAGGTTCTGCCCGTCATGGTGGCCGCCGTGGGGATGGCGGTAGGCGGCTGGGTGGCTGCCATAGTGGCCGGCATCGAAGTGGGTGCCATAGTGGCCGGCATCGAAGTGGGTGCCATAGTGGCCGGCATCGAAGTGGGTGCCGGTGCCTGGGTGGCTGTAGCAGCCGCGCCGCAGGCACTCAAGAACATGCCCAGCACGGCAATGGCAGCCATAACAAAGTAGAACGTGTTGCGCTTCATACTTCCTCCTTTAAGGAATTTTCAAGCCAACAGGTACACACCTGTTGTAACTTGCCAGGGATGGTGGGTCACGCCTAGCCAAACACCGCCTTAAGCACAGGCGCGCGTGACCAGTAAAAGAAAAAGAAGAATACGGCAAAAATAAGGATCAAAACGGCTGCCAGGCCGACCGTCCGCCAGTTGATGCGCACGCCGCCGGCGGAGATCGTACGGGCGATGGAGGCGAGCAGGATCGATAAGATCAGCAACCCACCGATGGCGATCGTTTGGACCTGGTCCTGAATATTCTTGAGGCCCATGCCAAAGGTGATCAAACCGATCAACACCAGCGAGAGCACGGCACCGATCATCGTCCCCGTGCCGCCCAGGATATCCACACCTCCGAGGACGGCCGCCGTGATCACGGAAAGCTCCAGGCCGGTACCGATGTCCGGGCGGGTCGAGCCAAAGCGGGCTGCCAAAACCAGACCGGCCAGGGCGGACATGAATCCGGATACGACATAAAGGGTCATTTTGATGCGCGCCACGGGAATGCCGGCATAGATACAGGCATTCTCATTATTTCCGATCGCAAAGAGGTAGCGCCCGAAGGTCGTCCGGTGCAACACCAGGCCAAAGACCACGGCCAGCACCGCAAACAAAAACACGGAGAACGGGATCAGGGTGTGGGGGAGCATTCCCTGTCCCAGATAGGTGAAGGCGGGCGGGTAGCCTCGGCCGGCCTGGTCCCCCAACAGAACATAGGCGATCCCTCGAAAGAAGGCATAGGTCCCGAGGGTAGCCACCAGGGCGGGTAATTTCACCCGGGCGATGAGAAAACCGTTGAGCGCGCCCCCCAGCGTGCCCGCGACCAGGCCCGCACCGGCTGCGACCCAGATGTTGATGTGCAGGTTCCACAAAACGGCCATCAGCGAGGCGCACATGCCCAGATTGGACGCCACCGAAAGGTCGATATTCCCAGTGATGATGATGAACACCATCGGCAGCATCATCAGGCCCATTTCCATGAAGTCGACCGAGGTGCGGGACAGGTTCTGGCCATTCAGGAAATAAGGGGTCAGGCGGGTGTTGACCACCACCGCAAGCAGGACCAGGGCGACCAGCATCCATTCCCAGTGCTGGAAACGACCCAGGAAAGATCGGCGCGGGGGCCGCTCGCTGATAAGGTTGGCCGGCTGAGGGACGGCGGTGGAGGGCGAGATCGACTCTTTCATTTGAGTTTATTCCTCTGGATCCGGCGCGTGATCAGGGTATCGGATACGACCGCGATCAGGATGAGCAGCCCCTGCGCAGCCTGCTCCCAGAACGGGGAAATGCGCACCAGGGTCACGGCGTTGTTGATCATGCCCAGGGCCAGGGCCCCCAGGAGCACACCCGGCACGGTTCCGACGCCGCCGCCGATGCTGACGCCCCCGATAATGGCAGCGGCCACGGTTTGAAGCTCGAAACCCAGAGCGGTATTGGTTTGCGAGGATTCAAACCGGGACGCCCACAGCACACCGGCCAGACCCGCAGCAATTCCGCTGAGCACATAGACCAGAAAGATGATCTGTTGTTTGCGGATGCCCACGTATTGGGCGGCATCCGGGTTAGAGCCCACCGCATAGATGTCCCGCCCGGTGCGGGTATAGTTCAGGAAATAATAAACCAGGATGGCTACGACGATGGCGAAGATAATGACGTTGGGAATGCCCAGCGGCGTGCCTTTGGCCAGATCGGGGAAGTTTTCCGGCAATTGGTAAGGGGGGATCCAGTACCCCTGGCTGTATAAGAAAACCATGCCGCGGTAGATGCTCAGCGTGCCGAGGGTGGCGATGATGGGAGGCACCTTTCCAACGGCGATGATCAGGCCATTGAAAGTCCCGAGGACCGCGCCGAGCGCCATGCCGAGCAGCACGACCACGACCAGGGGAATTTTCGGATCGGTTTTGATCGTAAAAGCCACCATCATGGCGACCAGGCCGATGGACGAGCCCACCGAAAGGTCAATGCCATGGGTGAGGATGACCATGGTTTGCGCCAGCGCCACGATCACCAGGATGGAGATATCCACCAGGATGTCCCTGAAATTCCCCAAGGTCAGGAAATCGGAGGCACGCAGGCCGACCACCACGGCAAGGATCAGGATAAAAATGATGATCCCGAGCTCGCGGAAACGCGTCAGGGCCCTTAGCGGATTCGAACGGGGTGCGGTGGGATTCTTTGCGGTCACATCGCCCTTCCTGCGGTGACGGCCTGCGTGGCCGCGGAGATGATTTTCTCTTGCGTGGCTTCGGCGCGGGTAAAGTGCCCGGTCATCTGACCTTCATGCATCACCAGAATGCGATCACTCATCCCCAGCACTTCGGGGAGTTCGGAGGAGATCATCAAAATGGCGATGCCTTCTGCCGCCAGATTGCTCATCAGGGCGTGAACGGCGGCCTTGGTACCGACATCGATGCCGCGGGTGGGCTCATCAAGGATGAATATGCGCGGTTTCGTGGAAAGCCATTTAGCCAGGACCACCTTCTGCTGGTTGCCGCCCGAAAGGGTCCGGGCGATCTGCCAGATCGTATTGGCGCGCACTTCCATCTGCCGGGCCGCGCTGAAGGCTGCCGCGCGCTCGGCTTTATCGACCAGCCAGCCCCGGCGCGCATATTCTTTTAATATCGGCAGGCTGATATTGGAGGTGATATTCATGGCAGGGATCAAGCCATGCTGCTGGCGGTCCTCCGGGACGTAGGCCAGTCCTAGACTGATCGCCTGCTGAGGCGAGGAGATCTCGACCGGCCGGCCCTCGATCTCGATCGTGCCGCTGGTCGGAGGCACCACACCGAAAATCGCCCGGGCCACATCCGTGCGCCCCGCACCGACCAGGCCGGCCATGCCCAGTATTTCCCCCTTGCGTAATTCGAAGCTGATGTCCTCAAAGATGCCCGTATGGGTCAGGTGGTCCACCTTGAGGGCAATCTCTCCGGGCTGGACATCCTGCTTGGGGAAAAGGTTGGAAATCGTGCGCCCCACCATCAGGCGGACCAATTCGTCGCGGCTCACATCCTTCACCAGGCGGGTGTCGATATAGGAACCATCCCTCAAGACGGTGACCCGGTCGGCCACCTCGAAAAGTTCTTCGAGGCGGTGGGAAATGAAAATGATGGCCGTGCCCTGCTCGCGCAGACGCCGCACCAATCCAAATAATTCGGCGACCTCGTTGAGGGTCAGGGAGGAAGTGGGTTCATCCATGATGAGAATGCGCGCATCCAGGGAAAAGGCCCGCGAAATTTCAACGCTTTGCATCTGGGCAATGCTCAGCTCGCGCGCCTTGGTCCGCAGGTCCAGGTGCACGCCGAGGGAAGTGAGCAGGCGCTCCGCCTCGCTGTACAGCTTGCGCCAATCGATGCGCCCGCCCACCGTTGTCGGTTGTCGCCCCAGGAAGATGTTTTCCGCCACATTCAGATCCGGACAGAGGCTGAGCTCCTGGTAAATGGCGGCGATGCCGGCTTGGCGGGCCTGTAGCGCATCGTCGAAATGAACGCGCTGGCCGTTCAGAAAAATCTCCCCGCCATCGGGTTGGTGAATGCCGGTGATCACCTTGATCAGCGTGGATTTCCCCGCGCCGTTCTCGCCCAAAAGAGCATGCACCTCGCCAGGTCGCAGGGCGAAGGAAACCCCGTGCAGGACCTCCACCCCGCCAAAGCGCTTCGAAATGTTCTTCAATTCAAGGATGTATTCGCTCACAAGGATGGCCTCTTAAGCATTTTTCGTGGAAAGTGCCATGTCTTCGCACAAGGTCAAAGGAACACCCGCACTGCGAAACCGGGCGATCCATTCCTCGCTCAAACCGGAGTCGGTAAACAAGTGATGGATCTGTTCCAGGCGGGCAAACGAGGTCAGGTCCTCGTTCCCGATCTTGGAAGAGTCGACCAGGGCAATGACCTCCCTGGCCGATTCGATCGCTTTGCGTTTCAACTGGGCCTCATCCAGGTGTACTTCGGTCAGGCCGCGGGCGATGCTCAGGCCGCTGCAGGACACAAAGGCCTTCTGGATGTGCAATTCCCTGATGATCTGCTCGCTCAACAGGCCCGTCACCGAGGAGCCATCCGGGATCAGGACCCCTCCCAGCAGGATGACCGAATTGGTTGCATCCTGGGCCAGCCAGCGGGCGGCATCGATCCCGTTCGTTACCACCCGCAACCGCCGGCGTTCCCGCAGAGCCTGGGCGAAATAGTACACCGTGCTGCTGGCGTCCAGAAGGAGGGAATCCCCATCCTTCACCAATTCCGCGGCGCTCCGGGCGATGGCCTTCTTGGCGACGACATTTTCCTGAAAATGGTCGGTAAAATCCCGGCTCTGGAACTGGATGTGCTCGTGCAGAACGGCTCCCCCGTGCACCCGGATCAGGCGCCCTTCGGACTCCAGGGCGTCCAGATCATTGCGAACCGTCCCCTGGGAAACCCTTAGGGCCGCACTCAGATCCGGCACCCGTAAATCGGGCTGCAGGCGCAGTATTTCCAGGAGAGACTGTCGACGTTCATACGTGGTCAACGCAAACGCCTTTTGTTGTTTATTGTGTTTTATTTGTGGAAACGGTAACAATATAATAGTCTGATTGATGATTGTTGTCAAGGATTAAGCGATTTGACAAAAACCGATATCGAATTATCATTTTCCCCGGAAACGGACCGCTGCGGTATAATTTCCACCATCCACCGTACTCCCGGATCCATACGGACCGTCATGTTCCATGGCTGAGATCACCCCTCGTGAACGCGTTTGGCAAAGCATCCGTCACCACCCCACCGATCGGGTGCCCTGGCATTTCCCCTGCACGATTCCCACCCGCATTAAACTCGAACAGCATTTTGGCACGACCGATCTGGCTGCCGCCCTCGATCAGAACATGGTCAAGTTTTCAGCCCGCGGCCGTCAACCCCCCGTGGAAATCAAGCCGGACTTCTTTCGCGACGAGTTCGGGGTGGTCTGGAACCGGACGGTTGACAAGGACATCGGTGCGGTCGAAGAATTCCTCCTCAAAGACCGGTCGCTTCAGGGTTTCACCTTCCCCAACCCTCATGATCCCGGACGCAGGGTCGCCATGGGCGCTTTTTGTGAGGCCAACCCCGACCGCTTCCGCCTGTTCAGCATGTCCTTTTCGTTGTTTGAACGCGCCTGGATCCTGCGCGGCATGGAAGATCTCATGGTGGACATGCTGGAAGCCCCGGGTTTCGTCGATGAACTTTTGGAGGCCATTCTGGAATATGACCTGGCCATGCTGGATGACGTGCTCCAGTGTGATTTTGACGGCGTTTCCTTTGGCGATGATTGGGGACAGCAAAACGGGCTTTTGTTTGGACCGCGCCTCTGGCGTCGTTTCATCAAACCCAGGATCGCCCGGCTCTACACGGCGACCAAAAATGCCGGCAAGGCGGTATTCATCCATTCCTGCGGCAAGGTGCAATCGCTCTTCCCGGAATTGATCGAGTTGGGCCTGGATGTTTTTAATCCTTTCCAACCCGAGGTGATGGACCCCTACGAGATCAAGAAGCAATATGGCAGCCAGCTTTGCTTTTATGGCGGCGTCAGTGTCCAGAAGCTGCTCCCCTATGGAACTCCCAGCGCAATCCAGGAGGAAGTCAAGCGGCTGATCGATGAAGTGGGACGCGGGGGCGGTTTCATCATCGCCCCCTCCCATGACATGCCAGGAGATATTCCCCTGGAAAACCTCCTGGCCTTCATCGACGCCGTCCGCAGCCAGAAGTGAACCCGGTACGATCCGTCCGGGGCATCGTTCCAGATCTTATTCCGCTGGGCAGATGGTTTAAACCCATTCCTATTCACCCGGTCTCTTTCAAAGGACATGCCTGATGAGCCAGAAATCCGAATCCCAAACTGAATCTGCCTATACCCTGGCCAGGGAACGCTACGCCGCCCTGGGCGTGGATACCGACGCCGCCCTCGCCCGGCTCGAGACGATCCCGATCAGCCTGCAATGCTGGCAGGGGGATGATGTGGGCGGTTTCGAGACCCACGGCGGTGGACTGACCGGAGGTATCGCGGTCACCGGCAACTATCCCGGCAAGGCGCGCAACGCGGAAGAACTGCGCCGCGACCTGGATCAGACCTACCGGCTGCTGCCTGGCAGCCACCGGTTGAACCTTCATGCCATCTATCTGGAGACGGACCAAAAGGTCGAGCGGAACCAGATCGAGCCGGCCCACTTCTCTGCCTGGGTCGACTGGGCCAAAGCCAATCACCACGGCCTGGATTTCAACCCAACCTGTTTCTCCCACTCCCTTTCCGCGGACGGTTTCACCCTTTCCCACCCTGACCCGGCCATCCGCCGTTTCTGGGTGGAACACTGCATCGCCTGTCGCAGGATCGGGGCCTATTTCGGCAAGCAGCTGGGCACCCCGGCCGTGACGAACATCTGGATCCCGGACGGCTTCAAGGACACCCCCGCCGACCGCCAGGCGCCGCGCCGCCGGTTGCTCGAATCCCTGGATGAGGTCCTGGCCGAAAAGATCGACCCGCGCCACAACCTGGATGCGGTCGAACCCAAACTCTTTGGCATGGGCCTGGAGAGTTACACCACCGGTTCGATGGAGTTCTACCTGGCCTATGCGGTCAGCCGGAAGATCCTCCTGACCCTGGACAGCGGACATTTCCACCCCACCGAAACCATTGCCGATAAGATCCCCACCCTCCTGCTCTACCTGGAAGGGCTGCAGCTGCATGTCAGCCGCGGCGTGCGCTGGGACAGCGATCATGTCGTCACTTACACCGATGACCTGCAGGCCATCGCCCGGGAAGCCGTGCGCAGCCAGGCGCTGGAACGCATTCACATCGGCCTGGATTATTTCGATGCCAGCATCAACCGCATCGCCGCCTGGGCGATCGGGGCGCGCAGCACCCAGCGGGCGCTGCTCGTGGCGCTGCTCGAGCCGTTCGAGAGGCTCCAGGGGTATGAGAAAGAAGGGGATTTCTCCAGCCGCCTGGCCTTGCAGGAAGAATTGAAATCCATGCCTTTCAGCGCCGTCTGGGATGCCTGCTGCACCCGCCAGGGCGTTCCGGCAGGCATGGACTTCATGGCCGAGATCAAAGCGTACGAAAAGCGTGAACTGGCCGGCCGAAAATGAAAGCCGGTCTTCCAGCGCCAGGCTGACCCAACCTTCGTCCCGCAGGAGCATAAAGTACTGATCGTTGCATCATGCACTAAATTTTGTAGCCGACATGTCCGATCATGACATGGATCCGCGCCTGGTATAACGCTTTAAGACCTTTAGGATATCGGGGATGTCAATTCTGTGTGGTCAAAAGGAGTCGAATATGAAAAACGGTCAATGCCCAATGTGTCAGTCGACTGAAGTATATGTGAATGCGACGCACACCTGGGGTCTCATGCTGGAGGGTCCGCGAGGTAGATCTGACATTGCCGGCGCCAATTGTTCGGCGTATGTCTGCAAGAATTGTGGCTTTACAGCCCTGTACACAAATTCGATCATCGGCGGCGATCTTTCCGAAGACCTGGGGTGGAAAAAGGTAGTCTAAATACTTTTAGAATCGTCGGGAACCATCAAGAATGGGTTTGTGTTGACATTTCTCCTCCTGAATCAGGCGACCAGGTCAAAATCCTGCCGCCGGAAGTGGTTGTCAAAGGCAAACGCCTTTTCGATCCCGAGACGCCGCATGGTCTCAAAACTACTGCAATCGACCAGGCTCAAACTGCGAAGAGCGGTGGACAGCAAAGCGGCGGTAGCCAGGCGATGGTGTTCTGATGTGATCCAGTCGATC
>Ga0209039_10000306_pt1 | contig 47598 bp, 42 predicted proteins | sample BogFormECP12_OM1_FD_188238 | JGI IMG/M metagenome (GOLD analysis project Ga0209039, IMG submission 188238) | Bog forest soil microbial communities from Calvert Island, British Columbia, Canada - ECP12_OM1 (SPAdes) (version 2) | ecosystem: Environmental > Aquatic > Freshwater > Wetlands > Bog ...
CCGGGATCGATTCGAAGCCTGTCGGAAGTCTCCATGCTCCCAGAGTACGGAGCGGGGCATAAAGAAGTCGTAAAGAAAGGATCAGGATTGAGTTAAGGGGTCGCTTTTCCGATTACACTTGAACAGATAGAACCGTGCATAAAAGACTGCCACTACTATTCCGCCACGTCATGTACAACCTGCGGGGCGGGTTTCTGGTCCGTCCGCTGACCATCGCGCTGGCGCTGGGCGCGGCGGGCGCGTTCCTGTCGTGGTTGGAAGAGACCGTCCCGGCCGTTGGCGCCTGGGTGCCGAAAGCGCTTTTTCCCTCGCACGCCGATCCGCAAGTGGCCCAGGTCATTTTGGGAGGCATCGCCGCTTCCATCATGACCGTCGTGTCGATTGTCTTCGCCATCCTGCTGATGACGCTGACGCTGGCCTCCATGCAGTTCTCGCCGCGCATCATCGTCAGCTTTGTAAAGGACCGCGTGACGCAATGGACGCTCGGCATATTCCTGGGCACCTTCAGCTATTGCATGGCGGCGCTTCCGGCGGCGCGCTCCCGGCCTTATCCGTTTGCGCCCATCACGACCGTTGTGGGAGCGATGCTGCTGGCCATCGTCTCGGTGGCGTGGCTGCTGTTCTTCATTCACCACATCTCGCAGGCCATCAGCGTCAACTACATCGTGGACCGGATCGCTTCGGAGACGGAAGCCATGCTGGATGAGATCATGCCGTGGCCGCGCCGCCCCAGCCGCCTGGAGGACCCAGGCCCCATCCCGCCGGGCGTGCAGGAGGTCGCGGTCTTGAGCGATGTCTCCGGCTATATCCGGTTCATCGACACGCGCCGGCTGGTGTTTCTGGCGAAGGCCTGCCGCGTGAAAGTGCGGCTCTTGCGGCGAGTCGGCCAGTTCATTCCGGCGGGCACGCCACTGCTGATGGCCGCCAAGGGGGAGCGGCTGTCTGCCGAGAACAGCGACGATTTTCGCGGCGCGTTCGACCTCGGGCCGTCGCGCACCTTGCAGCAGGATGTGGAGTTCGGCGTGCTGCAAATCGTCGACATCGCCTTGAAGGCCATCTCGCCGGCGGTGAACGACCCCAGCACCGCCATTAGCTCGGTGGATCAACTGAGCCGCATCCTGATCCGCTTCGCATCGCGGGAGCCGCCCGAGCCGCTGCTCTACGATCCGCCGGGCGTGGTTCGCGTGAGCATGTCGTGGATCGACTTCGACGGGCTGGTGAATTCCGCATTCGAGCAGATCCGCATGTACTCGAAGGGCGATGTGGCCGTGAGCCTGCGTATGCTGCGGGCACTGGGCGACATCGCCGCGAGCACACCGGACCCGGTGTATCGCCGCACGCTAGTCGAGCAGGGCCGGCGAATTCTGGCGGGCTGCGCCGAGAGGCTGGGCGAAGGCGAGCTGGCGAGAATCCGCGTCAGGCTGGCGGCGCTGGAGCAGGCCGTGGCTTAGGCGCGTTCACTGGTTACGATTTTTATCGTTGACTTACGGTTTAAATCGTCGTATGGTGGTTGCAGATGACTCCTCCGCGCCGCAACCAACCGCCCATGGCACTTCCGACCGCCGCCGAACTCGACATTCTTGCCGTCCTCTGGAGGCTGGGAACGGCCACCGTGCGGGAAGTCCACAACGAGCTCGGCAAGGGCAACGGCTACACCACCACCCTGAAGCAGATGCAATTGATGACGGAAAAGGGCCTGCTCATTCGCGGCGAGCGCTTCGGATCGCAGGTCTACGAGGCCAGCGTCCCCAAGGAGCAAACGCAGCGGCAGATCGCGGGCGACCTGCTGAAAAGGGCTTTCGGCGGTTCGGCCCGAAGCCTGGTGATGGGCGCCCTGGCGGCACAGCCGGCCTCGCGCCAGGAATTGGATGAAATCCGCGGCATGTTGGACACCTTTGCCAAAAGGAAAGGACGCTCGTCGTGAACGCCATGCAAATACTCTCCTCCGGGGCGTGGGTGGAACGCCTCGGCTGGACGCTGGTCCACTTCCTCTGGCAGGGCCTGGCGATTGCGGTTCTGTATGCGGCCGGCCGGGCGGTGGCGCGCACGGCGGGCCCGCAGGCGCGATACCTGCTGGCCTGCGCGGCACTGGCAGCCATGATGGCCGCTCCGCTGGCGACTTGGGGGCTGATGCGGCAAGCGGACGCCAGTCTGGCCGCCACCTATCGCATCCGAAGCGCTCCTCCGGTCCCTTCCACTAGCGGCAGCGCCGCCACTACTGCGTTGCCCGATTCCGTCCGCACCACGGTGGCCAGCCTGCGCTCGCCACAATTCCTGCCGTGGGTGGTGATGGCCTGGTTCGCCGGCGCGGCGATTTTCTGGGTGCGACTGGCGGGAGGCTGGGTGGTGGCCGCGCGCATGCGGTCGATGCTGGTCCGGCGCGCGCCGCCGGAATGGCAGGAGACGCTGAGGAAACTCGGCGCGCGGATCGGCCTCTCCCGCCCCGTGCGGTTGCTGGTCTCCGCGCTGGTCGAGGCGCCGGCAGTGGTCGGCTGGTTGCGTCCCGTGGTGTTGGTGCCGGTGGGGGCGCTCAGCGGTTTGCCCGCCGAGCATCTGGAGATGCTGCTGCTGCACGAGCTGGCGCACATCCGGCGGCACGATTACCTGGTCAACATTCTGCAGAGCGTCGCCGAAGCTCTGCTGTTCTACCACCCCGCGGTCTGGTGGGTGTCGGGGCACATCCGCGCCGAGCGCGAACTGTGCTGCGACGATGTAGCCGTATCGGTCTCGGGCGATGCACTCACATATGCGCGCGCGCTGGCGCAGGTGGAATCGTGCCGGCTGGCGCATCTCAGTGCCGCGGTTGCCGCCACCGGCGGCTCGCTGGCCGATCGCATCGCCAGGTTGCTGAGTCATTCGCGGCCAGCCGTCCGCACGGGTCCGGGACCGGGCGTGGTGGCGGTCGCCCTGCTGCTGATGGGCGCGGCATACGGATTGTTCGGCCAGTCCGGCGCGCATCCCTCGTTTGAGGTGGCGTCGATCAAACGAAATACGTTTGACAGGGTTGAATCCGCTCAACACGCTATGGGCGTCGGCTATCAGCCCGGTGGGCGGCTGACCGCGCAGAACGCGTCCCTGATGCTTCTCATCCAATTTGCGTACGCGGACCGCGCTAACCCTATGAGCGGCCACTGGCTACCCCTGCCGGTTTCTCAGGTGGCAGGAGGTCCGGCCTGGATGAGAACCGAGGGCTACGATATCGACGCCAAACCGAAGGGCGACACCGATGAAAGGCAGACGTGGCTGATGCTGCAAACGCTCCTGGCCGACCGGTTCAGGCTCGGGCTTCATCGGGAGACAAGAGATCTCCCCATCTACGATCTGACGGTAGCGAAGAGCGGCCCCAAACTGCCGCCGGCGAAGGAAACAGGCTGCGTTTCTTTTCCGCCCGGCACGATGCCGCGATACGTCCCGGGGAAGGTCGACTGCGGTTATGTCTCGGGCCCCTTCGCGGAGTTCACGGCAGGGCTGCTGCACATGAGAGGGAGAAAGGTCCACGTGGCGGACCTCGTAAGGGAGCTGGCATCGGTGCTGGGCCGGCCGGTTTTGGACAAAACCGAATTCACCGGCGAATTCGGTTTGGATCTGAGTTTCACTCCGGACGCGGCCCTGGAGGGATTGCTGGGCTTCGGTGGGCCGGGCGACGCGGGCGGCGGTCGCAGGCTTAAGACTGACCCCAGCCTCCCGAATGTCTTCGCCGCACTGGAGGAACAACTCGGATTGAAGCTGGCGCCGGCAAAGGGACCGGTGGAAGTTCTGGTCGTCGACCATGCGGAGAGACCGAGCGAGTAGGGTTACTGGTATTCCCACTTGCGGGCGAACCGGCGCGCGATCAGGAACAGCACCATCCCGGAGCCAATCAGGACGGCCACCTGCGGCGCCAGGTGCGAGACGGGTTCGTCGCGCCAGAAGACCTTGGTGTAGCCGTCGATGGCCCAGGCGTTGAAGGTGAACAGGCCGACCGTCTTCATGGCCTCGGGCATCAGGAAGCGCGGAAACATACTGCCGCCGATGGCCGACATGGTCAAAATCAGCAGTGTCGAGATGGCGGCCTGCTGCCCACGGGTGCGCGAAACGGTGGCCAGCAACATGCCGAACGACGCCACGGCGAAAGAGGTGGCGGCGGTCATCAGGAGGAAGCCGGGCAGGTGCGTGAACAGCTCCAGGTGGAAGACGGCGGCGCCCCACAGGAACATGAGCGTGAGTTGCAGAAAGGCCAGCAGCGTGCAGTAGGTCATCTTGCCGGCCAGCAGCGTAGTCATGCTCACGCGCGCGCTGAGAATGCGGTCGAGCGCGCCGCACTCGGCTTCACTCAGCAGGCTGCCGGCGGAGGCGCTGGCCGTGAAAAGCAGGAACATGACGCCGATTCCGGCCGCGGAGAACGCAACCATCGGGCTGCGCTTATTCTCGCCAACCACGTCGCGTATGTCGACGGCCACCAGCCCGCCGGCGTTGTTGGCGCTGTCGGCGGCCGGGGCACTGCCTTCCTGGTCGCGCTGCTCCATCTGGTCGTGAAACTTCGACAGGTTGGATTCAATATCCTTACGCTGCTCGGCCGTCAGGCCGCCGCTGGCCTGGTCGAAATACTTCATACCCACGCCCGCCATGGTATCGGGCAAGGAAGTCATGACCACCTTTTGGAGCAATCCGGCGACCACCTGCGCGGCCACGGGGTCGGAGCTGTCATGCAGAATGCGGATGGGCTGGCGGCCGGTCTGCGGTCCGAAGGCGACGGGATTCGCGCCAAATCCTTGGGGAATAATCAGCGCGGCCGGAGCCACGCCCTGCTTCACCGCGGCTTCGGCGGTGGCCGCCGTGTACTCGGGCGGAGCGGGCTGGCCCTTCTTGGCCTCAGGGGCGGTGGTGGCGGCGAGCGATGGCTCGCGGCGCAAACCGCGAACCAGACGCTCGGAAACCGCGGTGCGATCTTCATCCACCACCAGCACGCTCACGCGCGCGGTGCCGCTCGAGCCCATGCCGCCCATGATGGTGGCGAAGATACTGAAGAACGCGATGGGCAGAATGAACGAGAGAAGGAACGCTCCGCGGTCGCGGCGGAGGGCCTTGAATCCAGTGCGGACGATGACGGCGATCATGGGCGCAAACCCCTCCCGGTGAGTTGCAGAAACACAGATTCGAGATTGGGCCGGCGCAGGGTCACATCGATCACCTCGAGACCATCGCGGGCGGCGGCGTCTAACAGCCCCGCGATATCGGTCGGCCGTTCCACCGAGAAATGGCCCACGCCATCCTCCACCGTGCCGCCGCGCGAGGCGGCCCATTCCGCTCCGTTTTGGACATTGGAGGCGAAACGCATCAGGACGTCGCTGCGGCCGCCAAACGACTGCGCTACCAGCTCTTCCTTGCTGCCCAGTGCGATAACCTTGCCATGATCCACAATGGCGATGCGGTCGCAGAGACGCTCGGCTTCTTCCATGTAGTGGGTGGTGTAGATGACCGTTGTGCCTTCGCTGCGCAGCGCCTCGACCATTTCGAAGATGCGATTGCGCGCTTGCGGATCGACGCCCGCGGTGGGCTCGTCCAGCAACACCAGGCGTGGGCGATGGATCAGCCCCGCGGCCATGTTCACGCGCCGCCGCATGCCGCCCGACAGACTTTTCACGGTGGCATCGGCGCGGTCGGCGAGCGCGGCCCACCCGATGCACCATTGGATGGCGCCGCGCAGCGCCTTGCCGCGCAGGCCCTGGTATTGGCCGAAGGCCTCCAGGTTCTCGCGGCAGGTCAGCAGCGGGTAGAGTGCCAGCTCTTGAGGAGCCCAGCCCAGCTCGGCGCGCGCCGCCGCGGAGTCGGCCGGCTGGCCGAAGACCTGTATGCTTCCCGAATCCAGCCGGATGCGGCCGGCGATGCTGCGGATGAGCGTGGATTTGCCCGCCCCATTTGGGCCGAGCAGGCCGAGGCAGGTGCGCTCCTGGACATCGAGCGAAATCCCGGCCACCGCGGTCACTTCCCCAAACCGCTTCACCACCGAATCGATACGCAACGGAATCGGAGACAAATCGGGAGGCCTCTCTCAGATCGTACGCTAAAGCACAGCACAAAGTTCCATGCGGGCAGGTGGCGCGGTGACGTATCCTCTCTCTATATGCGTACCTTCCTGCTTTTCCTCATCGCCCTTTGCCCGCTGGTGGCCGACGACAAGAGCGCCCTGCTCGAGAAGATGGACGCGCGCGCCGCGCACTACGGCGACGTTTCGCGGAGAATCTGGGAGTTTGCCGAAGTCGGTTACAAGGAACATAAGAGTGCGGAGCTGCTGAAGGCTGAACTGCGCTCGGCTGGATTTTCGGTCACCGAGAATGTGGCCGCCATTCCCACGGCGTTTACGGCCACCTGGGGCCAGGGCCGGCCGGTGATCGCCATCATGGGCGAGTACGATGCCTTGCCCGGCCTCTCGCAGGAGGACGTCCCGGAACGCAAGCCGCGCGTCAACGGCGGCCCGGGACATGGCTGCGGCCACAACCTGCTGGGCGCGGCGTCACTGTTCGCCGCCGTCACCATCAAGGAGTGGATGGCCGAAAAGAAGATCCCGGGCGTCATCCGCTACTATGGAACGCCCGCGGAAGAAGGCGGCGGCGGCAAGGTGTACATGATTCGTGCCGGGGTGTTCAAAGATGTGGACGTGGTGCTGAGCTGGCACCCGTCGGATCAGAACGGCGCCTCGCTGAAGAGTTCGCTGGCCATCGTTTCCGCCAAGTTCCAATTCCATGGGAAACCGGCGCACGCGGCCGCCGCGCCGGAAGCCGGGCGCTCCGCGCTCGATGGCCTGATGATCATGGCCAACTCCGTCGAGTTCCTGCGGGAACACGTGCCGGATTCCACGCGCATACACTACATCGTCACCAACGGCGGCGCGGCGCCCAACATCGTGCCCGATTATTCCGAGCTGTTCCTCTACGCCCGCCACCCTTCCATGCCGGTGCTCGACGGAATCTGGGAGCGCATCGTCAAGTGCGCACAGGCCGGGGCGCTGGCCAGCGAGACCAGCATGGAGACGGAGTTCATCGACAGCTCCTACAACACGCTGCCGAACGACGCCCTGGCTGCGCTGGTGGATAAGAACATGCGCCTCGTGGGCGGGGTGACGTATACCGGGGAAGAGCAGGCGTTCGCGGAGACCATCCGCAAGACGCTGCTGGACCGCACCCGCCCGCTGGGCAGTCAACAGAAGGTGGAGGCTCCCAGCGAAGGCGTCGGCTCGGCTTCCACGGATGCGGGCGACGTCAGTTGGACGGTGCCCATGGCGGCGTTGGTGACGGCCACGTTCGTTCCGGGCGTGCCGGCGCATAGCTGGCAATCGGCCGCCTGTGCGGGCATGAGCATCGGCCGCAAAGGCATGGTGGTGGCCGCGAAATCGCTGGTGCTGACGGCGGTCGATCTCTACACCGACCCGCAACAGGTGGCGGCGGCCAAGGCCAGCTTTGAAAAGCGCCGCGCCGGCTATGAGTACAAATCGCGCATCCCGCCCGATCACCAGCCGCCGCTCAATTACCGCGATAACCAGTAGGGGCCGGGCATGCCCGGTCCCAGCCACGCTATCATCGAATCGGAGGTCTTAATGCCGGACGAACTCAATCGCCGAGATTTCCTGAAGGCCGCTGCCATTGCCACTGGACCAGCGGTGCTTACCGCGCGGGGCGCCAACGATAAGGTCAACATCGGGTGGATCGGTGTGGGCACCCGCGGTTACGCCAGCCTCGACTGGATGCATACCGCCGCGCCCAACGATGTGAAGATCACCGCTATCTGCGACACCTACCAGGGCTACATCGCGCGCGCCAAGGACCGCATGCAGACCATCTGGGGGAGCGCTCCCGCCACCTACCTGGACTACCACGAGTTGCTGGCCGACAAGTCCATCGACGCAGTCTTCATCATGACGCCCGAACACCTGCACCACGATATGACCATCGCGGCGCTCAAGGCCGGCAAGCACGTGTACATCGAGAAGCCCCTGGCCCACACCATCGAGGAAGGCTTCGATCTGGTGCGCGCGTGGCAGCAATCCGGCAAGATCGTGCAGGTGGGCACGCAGAACCGCAGTTCGTCGCTCTACAAGAAGGCCAAGGAACTCATCCAGCAAGGTCAGATTGGCGACGTGCACTATGCGCGCGCTTTCTGGTACCGCAATTCGCTGCCCAACGATCCCGCGTGGCGCTACGTGATTCCACCCGATGCCACTCCCCAGAACACGGACTGGAACCGCTTTCTGGGCACGGCTGCCCAGCGGCCGTGGGACTCCCGCCGCTACTTCCAGTGGCGGCTCTACTGGGATTATTCGGGCGGCATCTCCACCGACCTGCTGGTGCACCAGACCGACATCGTCAATTTCATGCTGGATAAGACCGTGCCGCGCTCCTGCATGGCCTCGGGCGGCATCTACCGCTGGACCGACAAGACCGACGACCGCGATGTGCCCGACACGCTCAGCGCCATCTACGAGTACGGCGACAACTTCCACATCAACTACTCGTGCTACTTCGGCAACGAGCGCTATGGTTACGGCGAGCAGATATGCGGCAACGAAGGAACCATCGAGGTGATGAACCGCCAGGACCTGTATTTCACGCCCGAGGCCTTCAAGGGGAGGCCGCCCGCCAGTGTCAGGGCGCGCCAGCCTGTCCACCTCAACGGCCAGAAAGATTTCCAGGAAGCCGACGGCGCCATCAACCACTTCCGCAATTTCATCCAGGCGGTGCTGGGCAACGAAAAGGTCATCGCGCCTCCGCCGGTGGGACAGCAGGCGGCGATTTCCGGCCACATGGCCACGCTCTCGTTCAAGAACCAGAAGAGGATTGTCTGGGACGAAGGGGCCAATACGTACCACTTCGTGTAGGGCGGGCGATCAGCTTCGCTTCAAGATCAGAACCCGGCCACCGGCGTTCCGCGGCGCCAGGGTTTTCACACCGGAATCGAAGGTAACCAGCACGCCACCGCGCTCTGTGGCTTGCCAGAGGAGAACGGCATCCGTCCATTGCCGATGCCCTTGCAGGCGTGCCGCCAGGGTTTTCAAGCCAGTCGTCATGCCGCGATCCAATGGCCAAAACTCGTGTCCCTCGTGCTGCGTCGCTTCGTCCACGGCTTCGAGCGCGGCCGCCGCGCTTACCACGCCTTGTGTCACGGCCGGATTCGTCAGCAAGCGCAAGACGCCAAGCTGCGTCAACGGACTCGTCGCCCACGCTTTGTGACCGGATTTCGCGAACCAGGCGTGCGCGGCGTCATGGCTCTCGTGGCGCGGCCACACCAGCGCCAGAAGGACGTTCACATCCAGCAAGTGCCTGTTCATTCCTCGTCCAGCAGTTCCCGCACGCGTTCGGCGGTGATAGCCGGAAAATCGTCGGGTGCATCGAACACCGGCAGGCCATTGAGCTTCCTGGTCCCGAGTTGATAGCACGCCCCGCGGCGGATCAGTTCCGACGCAGCCCTGCCCATCGAGAGCTGGCTCGTTTGGGCATGTGCACGGATTGCATGAATCGCATCATCTTCCAAGGATAGCGTGGTCCGCATAGTACGATGATGTCACGAGACGATGATTGATGTCAAGTGAGAGTAGATGATGCTGCAAGACCCCCTACCACTCCACCTCGGCAAACCCTTCCGCCCGCGCCGCCATGCGCAGCTTTCGGTCCAGACAAATGAAGTGACGACGCGCAGGACGCCGGTTGCACCACACCAGTGCCGCGGCCAGTTGCAGGGCGTCGGCGGCGCGGAGTTCGTGCCGCTGGAGGCGGTCTTCCGCCAGCTCGCGAACCTCGGGACAGGGCTGCACTTCGCGCCATGTCCGGCGCAGCATCGCCAGGCGCAGGCGCGCCGCTTCCGCCTGCGCCGGGGTCAGATGGCCTTCCCGGCGCAAGCGCGCGAAGGCGCCGGCCATCTCGACCGGCGTGCCCCACCAGACCACTGGCTGGTACTCGGCCAGGAGGCGCCGCCCGCGCAGTTCGGCCTGGCCCGGCACACACAGAGGCACCAGGGCGCTAGCGTCCCAGAATGCGGGCATCCCGTTCCTCGCGATCCCTGGACACCGCTTGTCGAACCGCTCCGGCGGAGCGGGCGGCGATCCGCGGTTTCCGCCCCACCGACCAGAACTTCTCCTTGTCCAGGACCTCTTCGGGCAGCGACAGTTTCCCCGCCGCGGCCAGAGCGAGTTCTTCGCTGCTGGTATCGGCGCCGCCGAGAGGCACCAGTTTGGCGACCGGCAGGTTCCGGTCGCGTATCAGAATTTCCTCGCCGGCGCGAGCAAGCTGAATGTAAGCGCTGAGCCGGCTCTTGAGCTCCGCAATGGGAACTGATTTCATGTGACTATTATAGTCATGTAGCGCTGGCGATCTTGTCGCCGGCGGAATTCGTCAGGCCCGGCACACGCCGGCGACAAGATCGCCGGCGCCACGTTAAGCTGGAACTTGCTCCCTACGATCCTTCCCGAGAACCAGGGGCTGTGGTGGTCGCGCTGGAGGCCCACCCTCCACTACCTGGCGCAAACCGAGGCGCACGTCTACGCCCTCGCCATATCCGCCAGCGTGTTGCTGTCCACTTATCCGTTCCTCATCGTCATCACCTCGTTCTGCCGCGATGTCCTCCACTGGCGGGCGGCCGAGCAGGCCATTTACCTGGCCATCGGGGATTCTTTCTCCGGCGAGCCGGGGCAGTTCATGGTCAGGAACCTCCAGAACTGGTTCAAGGTAAACGGCAAGGTCCATCTCACTTCCATGTTGCTGCTTCTGATTACCGCCAATGGCGTATTTGAGCCGCTCGAGGTGGCCCTCAACCGCGCCTGGGGAGTCGCTAAGAACCGCTCCTATATCAAGAACCAGCTCATCAGCCTGGGCCTCATCTTTGTGTGCGGCGGCCTGGCGCTGCTCTCGCTGATGCTGACGGCCCTGAACAGCCATTGGCTGTCGGGGGCGAAAAGCCTCAATGCCGGATTGGGGGTCTGGATGAACCTGCTGATGTTCAAGCTGGCGGCCGTGCCGATTTCGATTCTTTCGCTGTTTCTGGTCTATTGGCTGCTGCCCAACCGGAAGGTGGCGCCGGCTCGTGTGGTTCCGGTGGCCATTGTGGTGGGGCTGGCGCTCGAAGCGCTCAAGTACGTCAACCTGCTGATTGCTCCCCTGTTGTCGGCCAAGCTCCACCGCGAGTACTTCGTTTTCGAGCACTCCGTCACCATCCTGCTGTGGAGCTTCGCGGCGGCCATGATCGTGCTGGCCGGGGCGCACTGGACCGCGCGCCAGGATCGGCCAGATCCGCTATCGTTGGGGGACGCATGAAAGATTGGAAAGCCATGGCGAAGGCCAGCGGCATAGAGATCGATTCCGTGGAGCCGCTCGAAGTCCTGGAAGCAGCCTTCCATCCGTTGGTGAAAGACCTCGCGCCGGGCGTGGAACCGGCCACCGGGTGGCGCCTCGAGGAGGACGGCGAGTGACCATACGGGAGGCCGCCGATGCGTTGCGGGCGCGCCGTGTCTCGGCGGTGGAACTGGCGGCCGCCGCCAGCGCGCGCATCGGGCGCCTGAATTCCACGCTGAATGCGTTCATCACCGTCACCGCGGAACAGGCCGTGGAAGAGGCGCGGCAGGCGGATGCCGAGTTGGCCGCCGGGCGCGACCGCGGGCCTCTCCACGGAATTCCCGTCGCGGTGAAAGACCTTTTCCTGACGCGTGGCGTCCGCACTACCAACGGCTCCAAGGTGTATGAAGATTATATTCCCGCCCTCGACGCGGCCGTGGTGGATCGGCTGCGGGCGGCCGGCGCCGTGATGCTCGGCAAGCTCAACATGCACGAAATGGCCTACGGAATCACGTCGGCCAATCCGCACTTCGGGCCGGTTCGCAATCCATGGAATCTCGAGCACAGCCCTGGCGGGTCGAGCGGCGGCTCGGGGGCGGCGGTGGCGGCCCAACTGGTCTACGCCGCCATGGGCAGCGATACGGGAGGCTCCATACGCATCCCCGCCGCGTTTTGCGGGGTTGTGGGACTCAAGCCCACCTATGGCCGCGTGAGCCGTTATGGCGCGCTGCCGCTGGCCTACAGCCTGGATCACATGGGCCCGCTGGCGCGCTCGGTGCGCGATGCCGCCCTGGTGCTGAATGCCATCGCCGGCTACGACCGCCGCGACCCAACCTCGTCGCGCCACCCGGTGGTCGACTTCGTTCCCGACGAAGGCTGCTCCGTTCGCGGCCTGCGCATCGGTTTCCCCGAGAATTTCTACTTCGAGCGCCTCGACGCCGGCGTCGAGCAATCGGTGCGCGGAGCCCTCGCGCGCGCCCAATCGCTGGGCGCGCTGGTGAAGCCGGTGCGGGTCCCGGATATCGCCGCGCTGAATACCGTCGGCCGCGTCATACAGTTGGCGGAAGCCTCCGCCGTGGCCGAGCCGCACCTCGAACACCGGGAGAAATTCGGCCCGGACGTGCTCGCCCTGTTCGACCAGGGCCGCCTGCTGCCGGCCACCGACTACATCAATGCGCAGCGGTTGCGCCGCAAGCTGTGCCGCGAATTCGACCAGGTCTGGTCCGAAGTGGATTGCCTGATCGCTCCCACCACGCCCAACACCGCCCCGCGCGTGGGAGAGAAAACTCTCCGGCTGGGAGGGCGGGATGAGGACGTGCGCTTGGCCACCACCCGCCTGGTCCGGGGCATCAACGTGCTTGGCCTGCCGGCGCTTTCGATGCCTTGCGGGCTGGGGGCGAGCGGCTTGCCGATCGGGATTCAGATCATCGGCCCGGCGTGGGAGGAGGCGCTCATCCTGCGCCTCGGCGCGGCACTGGAAGATGGCGGAGTGGGGATTCCCCCGTGCCCGGCCTCTTAGATTCCGCAATCCGTATCCGGACGTTCTGAATCTCATAACGCGGTAACCTTAGAGTTAACAAGAGGTTACACGATGTTTGGCAATCCGGTGCACCCTCCAGCCAAGTGGTGCTACGGATCGTTCTTCACGAAGACACCACGACCCAGTTGACAACCTCCTTATTTATCAATAGGATTAAAGTGTTTTGCACCTTGGCAGGCGAGTTGCTCAAAGGTGCGTGGGTATTTTCAATTCCAAATTCTGGGACTTCAGCAAATCTTAGCGGGAGGATCTAAACGAGATGAAAGCAAGAAACATGCGGCTGGTTGGGCTGATCCTGATCGCCTTGGCTGGTTGCCTCGGGCTCATGGCCCAGACAACGGTTACGGGTGATATTGTGGGCAGCGTGACCGATCCAAGCGGAGCGAACATTGCTTCCGGCAAAGTGACACTGCAAAACGACGCCACGGGTGAGGTGCAGACCTTGACCACCAGCGCCGCGGGCGAATTCCATTTTTCGCTGCTCAGGCCCGGCGTCTATAGCGTGACGGTGGACGCCTCGGGCTTCGATAAGACGATGCAGAAGGTGACGGTCGGCTTGGGCCAGGTGGCGAATGTGAAGTTCGCGCTGGGGATTGCCAAACAGACCGAGGTGGTTACGGTCGAGGGCCAAGTCTCCATGATGCAGACCGACAATGCCAACCTGGCTACCACGTTCGACACCTCGCAGTTGATGAACCTGCCGGCCCCCGGGAACGACATGACGGCCTATGCGTTGACGGCCCCCGGCGTTACGGTCAGCACGGGCGGCGGGTACGGCAACTTCTCGGTATTCGGACTGCCGGGCGTTTCGAACCTGTTCACCATTAACGGCTCGGACAATATGGATCCGTACCTCAACCTGAACAACTCGGGCGCGAGCAACTTGACCCTAGGCTCCAACGAGATCCAGGAAGCGGCGGTCATCATCAACGGCTACACCGGCCAGTACGGACGGCAGGCGGGCGCGCAGGTGAACTACGTCACCAAATCCGGCGCCAACGACTTCCACGGAAATGCGGCGTTCTACTACAACGAGCGGGTTCTGAACGCGAACGACTTCTTCAACAATTCCACGGATACCGATCGCCCCTTCGCGATTTCCAGGGAGTGGGCCGGGTCGATAGGCGGCCGCATCATCAAGAACAAGCTGTTTTTCTATTACAACAACGAGGGAATGCGTTACGTGCTGCCCTCCGGCGGACCGGTCTACATTCCCACCAGCGCTTTCGCCAGCTACGTGCTCGGCAATCTGACGGCAACGAATTCCCCGGCGGTGGGGATATACACCACGGCGTTCAATTTATACGGGAATTCCTCGGGAGCCTCCCGGGCCACGGCGGTGACGAAGGCGCTCGATCCGGCGCTGGGTTGCGGCGACTTCGCGGGGACGGCCGGTTGGGGCGTGAGCAAGCCCTGCGCCTCGAGTTTCCAGAGTTCGGTCAATAACCTGAACATCGAGCGGCTCCAGTCCATACGTGGCGACTACAACATTACCGAGAAGGACCGCCTCTACATCCGTTACAACGACGATCACGGCGTACAGGCCACCAGCACCGATCCCATCAACTCCGCTTTCAGCGCCAACAGCGTTCAGCCGTCGTATGGCGGGCAACTGGGCTACACCAGGGTGATCGGCCCCACGATGGTGAACCAGTTGCTGCTGTCGGCTTCGTACTACAGCGCGATTTTCGGTCCCCCGGATTATGCCGGCGCCATCGCGACTTTTCCGACCACATGGACATTCGGAGATGGGCTTTACAGCAACATGGGCGGCAGCGACAGCTCCTATCCCCAAGGCCGCAAGGTGCGGCAGCACCAGTTGATCGACGACTACTCGGTGGCGCATGGCAGGCACACCTTCAAGGCCGGCCTGAACCTGCGCCAGAATTATGTCAGCACCTATGCCACGCAACCCAATGTATTCGGTCTGTTCACGTTCAACTCGATGACCGATTTTGTGAACGGCTCGCTGGTGAACGGCTCGACCTTTTCGCAGGCCTTCCCCAACGTGGGGGCCGAACCCCTGAAGATGTACAGCATGGGCTTCTATATCCAGGATGAGTGGAAGATCTTGCCCAACCTGACGGCGACGCTGGCTTTGCGCATGGACCGCAACAGCAACATTACCTGCGGCAGCGCCTGCTTCAACGAATTGGGTACGACCTTTGCCGAGGCCACACACTCCGCCACCACGCCCTACAATGCCAGCATCCATGCGGTGTCCACCGCTTTCCCTGGCGTGCAGTCGATCGTGCCCGAGCCGCGCATTGGACTGGCGTACAGCGTCACCAAGACCACTGTGATCCGCGGCGGCTTCGGCATCTTCTCGGATCTGTACCAAGGTCTGATTGCCGACCGCTTCATCACCAACAGTCCGGGGGTGGCGACGTTCAGCACATCCAGCGGCCTGGTTGCCCTGAATAACGCCAAGAGCGCTTTCGCCACCGTGGCGAATTCGGCCGCTGCCTTCCACAGCGGTTTCGCAAACGGCGCCACCCTGGCTCAGTTACAGGCCAGCGTTCCGCTGGGCTTTGCGGCCCCCACGTTCAGCACGGTCGAGGACCAGCTCCTCAATCCCAAATACTACGAATGGAACCTGGAGGTGCAGCAGACCCTCGGCAAGAACTTCATGGGGTCCCTCAACTACGTGGGCAATCACGGGGTTGACGAAATCAACCAGAGTCCGCTCGTGAACGCCTATTCCGCCAAGGGCTTCCAGGGAGTGCCTACCACCGTGCCGGACCCCAGGTTCGGCGAAGTGCGCGAGCTGAACAGTATAGGATACTCCTACTACGACGGCCTGGTCGCCTCGTTGAGATGGCACCTGGGCCACCAGTTCTCAGGCCAGTTCAATTTCAACTGGGGCCACGCGCTCGATACCTGCTCGAATTCCTGCCTGGAGCCTTTCAACGCTCTCACCGCGGTGAGCGTTCGTAATCAGCTCAATCCGCTGGCGCTGAACGGAGTCAACTACAGCAACGCCGATTACGATACGCGCCACACCGTGAGTTCCAATTATGTGTACACGGTGCCGAGCCACTTCGGGAACAAGATGATGAACGACGTGGTGGGCGGTTGGACGCTGGCGGGAACTATCCTGTTCCACTCGGGCTATCCGTTCGCCATCGTCGACAGCGGTGTGCGCAGCCAGGTGAGCAATACGTCAGGAATCACCACGGCGCTGGTGTTGGCCGACTATCTGGGGACCGGCTACCCGAGTTGCACCACACCCAACTCTTCGTGCTATTCCACCTCCCAGTTCGCCGCCAAGGCGAACCAACAGAACTGGGGAAATATTCCCCGCAACAGCTTCCGCGGTCCGGGCTACTTCGACACGGATTTCAACATCAACAAGTCGTACGCCATCCGGGAGCGGTACAAGGTGACGGTGGGGGCGTACTTCTTCAACATACTCAACCACCCGAACTTCGATCTGCCCGGAAACAACGTCGCTCTTGGCAACTTCGGCCAGATCACGAACTCGGTCTCGCCGCCTTCCAGCGCCTACGGTTCGTTCCAGGGCTCGGCGGTGTCGGGCCGGCTCGTCCAGTTGGTGTTCAAGTTCGCGTTTTAAACCACAGTCTCAATCGATTCGCGGTACAAGGGGAGCCTTCGGGCTCCCTTTTTTGTTGGTAGCGCCGGCGATCTTGTCGCCGGTGTTCTTTCCAGTTCAGACAACCCCACCGGCGACAAGATCGCCGGCGCTACGATTTCGCGTGTTCTTTGCGCTCCGGCGTGAAATCATGCTATCAGTCGGTCATGCGCGGTTTCTTGGCATCCACTTTTCTTTCCCTCGCAATTGTCCTTTCATCCGGCGTGTTGGCGCTCGGAGCCGATGCCTTGCCGAAGGTCGCTAAAACCAATGTCAACGTCCCGGTGACCGTCACCGACAACGGCGGCGCCTGGACCCTCGACAACGGCATCGTCAAGGCCACCATCAACAAGAACAACAGCAATATGCCGTCGCTCATTTATCACGGCATCAACACCATGGGCCCGGGCGGGTTCTGGGAACAGGTGCCATCCGGTGCCGTGACCCCGTCGGTGACCATCGACCCGGCGAAAAACGACGGCCAACGCGCGGAGGTGGCCATCAAGGGCGTGAACGGGCGAATGGACATTGAAGTGCGCTACACGCTGGAGCGCGGACTGAGCGGCATCTACACCTACGCACAGTTCTCACACGAGGCTAGCTATCCCGCCGCGGGCGAGGGCGAAAGCCGCTTCATCCTCCAGCTCGATCCGACCTTCGACTGGATCTCCGTGGACGCCGACCGCAACATGCTTATGCCCTCCGTTCAAGACGTCAGGGGCGGTGTCGTCATCCACGCCAAGGAGCAGAGAATCCTCCTCTCGGGCATTTATAAGAACTCGGTGGATCACAAATACAGCTACTGCGCCGTGATGTACAAGCTTCCCGCCTACGGCTGGTCCAGCACCAAGAATCACATCGGCGTTTATTTCATCAACCCAACCACCGAATACATCGGCGGCGGCGCGGCCAAGCTGGATCTGGTGGCCCACATGATGGCAACGCTGCTCGATTACTGGACCTCCGGCCACTATGCCGGGGGCGCGTGCAACGCCATTCCCGCGGGCGAAAGCTGGAAGAAGGTCATCGGCCCGATTTTTGTCTACTACAACGCGCTGGCCGATCCCAAGGATGCGTCCAAGGCCGATCTGGACACTCTGGCGGCCACGGCCGGGAATCCGACCGTGCCTGCCGTGTGGCATGACAACGGCATCGCTCTCTGGCAGGACGCTCTGGCCCGCGCGAAAACGGAGAGGGCCTTGTGGCCGTACACGTGGGTCAGCGGCGTGGACTACCTGCACAAGGAGGCGCGCGGGAATGTCGCGGGACAACTGGTTCTCAGCGACCCACAGGCGGCTACCAAGAAACTTCCTCATCTGACGGTCGGCCTGGCTCACGCGGATTACCAGGGTAATGGAAGCGCGTTTCAACTGCGGGCCGGCAACGGCACGACGGTGACCTGGCCGCACGATGGGAATTACTATCAGTTTTGGACCGATGGCGCCGAGGACGGCAAATTCACCATCGCCAACGTCCGCCCCGGCACGTACGTGCTCCACGCGTTTGCCGACGGGGTGCTCGGTGAGTATGCCAAGGCCGACGTCACCGTCGAAGCGGGCAAGAACCTGAATCTGGGCAAGCTCGACTGGCAGCCGGTCCGATATGGCAAGCAGATCTGGGAGATCGGCTATCCCGATCGCACCGGCGGCAAGTTCTACAAGGGCGACGGCGCCAATTATTGGCTGTGGGGCTGGCCTCTGCGTTACGGCGACCTGTTCCCCAACGACATCACCTACACCATCGGCAAGAGCGACTACCGCAAAGACTGGTTCTTCGAAGAGGTGCCGCACGCGCTCTCCGACGGCTGGAAGAATCCCGCCGCCAAGGACCCCTTGAACCAACGGTTTGGCTGGGTGAACAATCCAACCGGCGCCGAGGGCATGTGGCGCGCCTGGGGCCGCGGCCGGGCCACAACCTGGACCGTCAAATTCAACATGAACAAGGCCTCGCAAGGCCAGGCCGTATTGCGCGTGGCGCTGGCCGGAGCCGACGGCAATGGCGGTTTGGCCATCGGTGTCAACGGACAGCCGGTTGGCAGCATCCACCCGGTGGCCACCAACGCTCTCCGATACAACATCGACACGGGCGTGTGGTATCAATACACCCAGAAATTCGACGCCGCTCTGCTGAAAGCGGGCGAAAACTCCATGACGCTGACCGTTCCGGCCGGAGATCTGACCACCGGCGTGGTTTGGGATTATTTGCGCCTGGAGCTGAACGACGGCAGCGCGGCCTTTCCGGCTCCGGCGCAATAGCCGGGACACGATGCTCTGCAGGGTGTATCCTGAACGGTAAGCAGGCGTGCCGCAGGCGTACGTACCCGCGATGGCAAGGTGTCCCCACAGTGCGCGACCCGTTCTGGGCCTTCTGCTTGCCTGCGCCGGCCTTCAGGCACAAGTTTCCGTCGCGGGACGCGTGGTGGACGAGAACGGCGCGGGCATCTCCGGAGCGCGCGTGGAACTGCGGGCGGTTGAGGGAGGCGCGCCCGTGGTGGCCTCTTCCGACCTGGCCGGCAACTTTCGCTTGAGCCTGCCCGCCGCCGGGGAATACTCCATCCGCGCCGAGCGTTTGGGCTTCTACCTCTACCAGGGACGCGGGCAGCGGTTTGAGGCCGCCTCCACCCAACTCACCATCGCGCTCAACCACGAGCAGGAATTCTCGGAACGGATCGATGTCGCCTATTCGCCTCCAGCCATCGATTTGCAGCAGCCCTCGGATCACAAAGAGCTCTCCAACGCCGAAATTCAGGCGATCCCGTACCCCGCGCCGCAGGACTATCGCAATGCGCTGCCGATGATGGACGGGGTGGTGCAGGACAATGCCGGCCGGGCCCATTTCAACGGAGGCGACACCAGCCAGACCAACTACACGCTCGATGGCTTCAACATTTCCGATCCCGTGACCGGGCGGCTGGAGGCGCGCGTCAACATCGAAACCATCCAATCCATGGACGTGGAGAACAGCCGCTTCTCGGCCGACAATGGCAGAGGCTCCGCCGGCGTCCTCAACCTCACCACCAAGATGGGCGACGACCGCTGGCGCTTCGGCGTCACGAATTTCTTCCCCGGAATTTCCTCCGAGAGCGGCTTTCACATAAACAAATGGACGCCGCGTCTGGAGTTCTCAGGGCCGCTGGCCAAGGGGCGCGCTTGGTTTCACAACGGGCTGGACGCGTTTTACAGCGTGGACACCATCCACGGGCTGCCGAACGGGCAGAACCGAACCACCGGGTTTACCGGCAGCGACCTCTCGCGATTTCAGGTCAACCTGACGCACGCCAATACCCTCACCGGCAGTTTCCTGTTTAACCTTTCCGACACCGCGCGCTCCGGCCTGAGCATTCTGAATCCCGTCGAGACCACCACCAATCATCGCCAGACGCTCTTCGTGAGCACCATCCGCGATCAGCATTACTTCGGGCGCGGGGAACTGCTGGATCTGGGCTTCTCGGACAGCCGCACGCTGCTGCGGGATTCGCCGCAAGGCAGCCAGCTATTCGAAATCACGCCCTTGGGGGACCTGGGAAACTACTATGTCGGCACCAACCGCCACTCCTACCGGCAGCAGTGGATCGCCAACCTTTTCCTGCCCACGCTGCATCTCGCGGGCACGCACCAGTTGAAGTTCGGGATCGACTTCGAGCGGGAGGCGTTTCATCAGCACGTCACGCGCCACGACTACGAAGTGCTGCGGGACGACGGTTCCGTGGCCCGCTACGTTACCTTCCAGGGCAGTCCGTTTCAAGCGCGCAAGAATTTTGAGGCCGCGCAGTACATTGAGGACCACTGGACGCCGCGCGAAGGGCTGGTGCTGGAAGCGGGCGTGCGCGCGGAATGGAACGAGATTGTCCGCGACCTGGAGGTGGCGCCGCGCTTTTCGGCGACATGGGCGCCGCACGGCCTGCGCGACACCAAGTTCTCCGGCGGTTGGGGGGTGTACTACGACGCCATCAGCCTGGGCGCCATCACCCGCGAGCAGGACCAGGTGGGTCTTTCGACGTTCTTCCTGCCGGGAGGAATTGTGAACGGCCCCGTCCAAGCCGCGTTTCAGGTGAACGAGCAGGCCCTGGAAGTGCCCTATTACCGCGCGGCCAGCCTCACGGTGGAGCGCAAGCTGCCGCATGAGTTCTATGCCAAGGCCGGATACACGCGGCGCACGGGGAGCCGCGGGTTCGTATTCACGACGCCCGCCGTGGAACTCAATCCCGCCCTCTTCACGGGCGCCACCTACCAGTTGCAGAACACCCGCCGCGACCGGTACGATGCCGTCGATTTCAGCTTGAGGCACACGTTTGCGAGCCAGTTCGAGTGGTTCGCCGGGTACACGCGATCCGCCTCGCGCACCAACGCGGTGGTGGACTACAGCCTCGAGAACCCCACCTTCGGCCCGCAGGCGCCTGGGCCGTTCTCCTGGGACACGCCCAATCGCTTTCACATGTGGGGCGTGGCCCCTTTGCCCAAGCGCTTCTTTCCGGGGAAGCTCGAGTTTCTGGCGCGCAACACCACGGCCGCGTACCTGCTGGAATACCGCACCGGGTTTCCGTTCGGAGTGGTGGACGAGGATGGCTTCATGGTGGGTCAGCCGAACTCCCGGCGCTTTCCCGATTATTTCAATATCAACCTGCACCTGGAGCGCAAGTTTCGCGCCCTGCATTATTTTTGGGCCTGGCGTTTCGGCTACAACAATCTGACCGGTACGCTGAACGCCAACGTGGTCAACAACGTTCAGGGGACGTCCCAATTCCTGAGGTATGGAGGAGGACAGGTGCGGGCGTTCAGTGTGCGGCTGCGCCTGGTGGGGCGCAAGTAGGTACACTACTAGTAGCACGTAATGGCCTCCCCGCCCATTCCGCCCTCACTCGACCACCTGACCAGCCGGCCATTTTCGTTCTATCCGCCGATCGTCAACATCGAGCACAACGAGTGGCTGTTCCGGAAGGCCACATGGTCGGAGATCCTGGTGGTCAATTGCAAGAGCGGCGCGGAGATCTGGATCTCGCGGCGGCTGGTGGGGGAAGTGTCGCGCATCGACGACCCGGTCCTGATTGTGGGCCTGAACCGGGAACTGGTATACAAGGGCGGCACGGTGTGGCCGTACCAGCGTCGGGTGATTGAGATGCCGGTGGCGGTGGGCGGTTCTCCCTTGGCGCCCGGGGCCACGGCGGAGCGCGGCGGGCCCGCGCCCGTGGTGGGCATCCGGCTGGAATCCAACGACCGCCGCATCTTCAAGCTGATCGGCGCGTCGCTGCCGTTTGCCGTTCTGCTTTGCATTGCGGCCCTCCGCATGACCCAGGTGGGCGAGGTGAGGCAGGGCGTGGTGTTCACCACCAAGGACCAGCAGTACCTGGCCCTGACCAGCCGCGACGATTACTTTGCCGTGCTGCAGAAGCTGGGCAAGCCCACCTCCGACCGCTGGCAGAGCGAGACGGGCGAGATCCAGTACCGCGCGCTCGGCTACCCGGACCGCAAGTACACCGTCATCCTGATGGGCAGCGCCCGGCAGGCCGCCGCCTACATCGGGACCGTGGATGAGAATTGGAAACCTGTCCACTCGGTGGAACTGCATTCGGGGGGGACCACGGCGAGCCTGCTGCGCTCGCTGAAGCGGTTCTAGCGCAGGGGCCAGACACCCGCGTCCCAAGGCGCAGTCTTTTTGCGCCGCCGCGGACGCTGGTGTCTGTCCCCGAATTTCCGTGCGAAACTTTTAGTAGACTCTAGAGCGTGAAGCTTTTGGCGCATCTATTCTGGGCTGCCGTGGCGGTGACCGCGGCGTTCTGCCTGGGCGGCATCGCCCTCAATCGCGGCGAACACATCAATAGCATCTGGCTGGTGCTGGCGGCGGCCTGCTCCTATGCCACGGGCTACCGGTTCTACTCCCGGTTCCTGGCGGCGCGCGTGCTGGCGCTCGACGACCGGCGCGCCACGCCCGCCGAGCGTCTGCGCGACGGTCAGGATTTCGAGCCCACCAACAAGTGGATCCTCTTCGGCCACCACTTCGCCGCCATCGCCGGGCCGGGTCCGCTGGTGGGGCCGGTGCTGGCGGCGCAGTTCGGCTACCTGCCGGGAACGCTGTGGATCGTCATAGGGGCGGTGCTGGGCGGGGCGGCGCAGGATTTCGTCATCCTGTTCGCTTCCATGCGGCGCGACGGCAAGTCGTTGGGCCAGATGGCGCGGGAAGAGATCGGCAAGGTGGCAGGCTTCTGCGCGCTGATTACGGTGCTGCTGATCATGATCATCATGCTGGCGGTGATGGCGCTGGTGGTGGTGAACGCGCTGAAAGGGAGCCCCTGGGGCGCGTTCACCATCGCGGCCACTATCCCCATCGCCGTGTTCATGGGCCTCTACCTGCGCTACTGGCGGCCGGCCAAAGTGCTGGAATGTTCCGCCATCGGCGTCGTTCTGGTGATGGCGGCGATCTTCGCGGGACGCTCGGTGGCACAATCGGCCGCCTTGGCTCCGGTGTTCACGCTGGGCGCCATGGCGCTGGCGATCGCCATTATCGTGTACGGATTCCTGGCCAGCGCGCTGCCGGTCTGGCTGCTGCTGGCGCCGCGCGGTTATCTCAGCACCTTCGTGAAGTTGGGGGTGATCCTGATGCTGGGAGTCGGCATCCTGTTCGTGCGGCCGGAGCTTCAGCTTCCGGCGTTGACGCGCTTCGTCGACGGGACGGGGCCGATTTTCGCGGGCAAGATCTTTCCCTTCTGCTTCATCACCATCGCCTGCGGGTCCATCTCCGGGTTCCATGCGCTGATCGCCTCGGGCACCACTCCCAAGATGATCGCGAAAGAGGGGCACGCGCGGCCCATCGGCTATGGATCGATGGCGCTCGAAAGCTTCGTCGCCATCATGGCCATGATTGCGGCTTGCGTGCTGCAGCCGGGCGTGTACTTCGCCGTGAACTCGCCGGCGGCAACCGTGGGCGCAGCGCCCGCAGCGGCAGTGGCGACAATTACGTCGTGGGGTTTCCCGGTGACGGTGGCGGAGATGACCAACCTGGCGCGCGACGTGGGTGAGCAGACCCTGTTCTATCGCACCGGCGGCGCTCCTTCGCTGGCATTGGGGATGGCCCACATCTTCGCGCGCGGCGGCGGCGGACGGGCGGTGATCGGCTTCTGGTATCACTTCGCCATCATGTTCGAAGCGCTCTTCATCCTGACCATCCTCGACACCGGCACGCGCGTGGGCCGCTTCATGCTGCAAGACTTCCTGGGGCACGCGTGGAAACCGCTGGGACGGACAAGCTGGATGCCGGGCGTGGTGGCGACCAGCGCGGCGATCGTCGGGGCGTGGGGCTACTTCCTGATTCAAGGCGTGCGCGATCCGCTGGGCGGAATCAATTCGCTGTGGCCGCTGTACGGGACCGCCAACCAGTTGCTGGCGGCCATCGCGCTGTCGGTAGCCACTACCATTCTGCTCAAGATGCACGGAGCGAAATACCTGTGGGTCACGTGCGCTCCGCTGGCCTGGCTGGTCACGGTGACGTTTACGGCCGCGTGGCAGAAGATCTTCTCTCCCGTTCCGGCGATCGGTTTTCTGGCGCAGGCGGACCGGCTGGAAGCATCCTTGCGCGCCGGCACGGCGGCGGACGTAGCGGCCACCCAGACGTTGATCTTCAATGCGCGGCTGGACGCCGTGCTGTGCGGCATCTTCCTGGTGCTGGTGGCGACCATTCTGCTGGATTCGATGCGCGTCTGGATCGGAATCCTGCGAGGCACGCGAAGCGCCCGCGTGTGCGAGGCGCCCTTCGTGCTTTCGCAATTGCGCGCGGAGGAATTATGAGGCGCCTGGGCAGGTTCATTCTGGCGCTGCTGCGCGAACTGGGCGACGAGAGCGCCTACCAGCGCCACCTGGCGGCACACGGGCGCGCGCACTCCGGCGCGGAATGGCGGCGGTTCTCCGAAGAGCGGCAGCGCGCCCGCTACGCGCACGCGAAATGCTGCTGACCGCGTAAACCGCTCCTTTCAGTCGCGGCTCGGTGTGCGGCCTCGTTCTGAGCCGCGACCACAGGGAGCCGTCCGCGCGATCGCTACTTCGTGATCCCGAAGCCGTCCACCTGAACTTCGAGCAGGTGGTTGACGCGGATGCCGTAGATGCCGTCGGTCTTGGCCATTGCGCCGGTCTTGGGTTCGGAGTGGACCACCACGCCGTTGACCACGAAATCGACCTTATCGGCGCCGACGCGCACTTCGAGGGCATTGGTGGCTGCTCCGTTGGCGTCCAGCTTCTTCACCGCATCGTTGGGCGTCTTCGGCGCAATGATGGGGGTGGCGCTGCCGGCGCGGCTCTTGAGCAGCCAGGTCCCATCCTGCGCCACCACAAAGTACAGATAGGCCTGATCCGCGCCTTCGAGACCGCTGCCGCCAAACACCAGACCTAAGTAGTTGGTGTGGCCGCTCGGCTTCACCTGGGTGAACGTGGCCTTCAGGGTATAGGCGCCCGACGCGGTATTGGCCGGGTTCCAGTAGACCGCCGCTTGGGGATTGGTGGCGTGAAAGCCCGATCCCTGGGTCACGAACTTGATGGCGCCGGCGGCGTCGGGGTCCGTCGCCGAAGTGCTGCGATCGACGCGTTGCTTCCAGCCCTGCGGCGTTTGGGCGACTAGCGGCGCCAGAGCGAGCACCGCGAGCATGGCAACATGAGCATAACGTTTCATTTTGTGTTCCTCCTTGAATTCCGATGGAGACTACATTATATATCGGGCGGCTGGCGAGGGGCCGAGGGCTGGAGGCTGGGCCGAGGTAGTAGTGCCAAGAATACTTGAGAACCCCGCCCCTTCGCCGCCACTACTCTTACTACAACCAATGATCCGAATCTGCTTGCTGCTGCTCGGCGCCGTCGCTCTCACCGCCGCGGAGCCGGGTGTCAAGGCGCAATTCATGGGCGGGACGCTGGCCGGAGTTTCCGCCAAATCCAGCGCGCGCCTGGACTTGACCGGCGCCGAGACGCTGGTGTTCCGTTGCGGCCAGACCGAATTGCGCATCCCGTTTCAGAAGATCGACACGCTGGAGTATGGCCAGACCGTGAGCCGGCGCTACGCCGCCGCGGTGCTGATTTCGCCGGTGCTGTTGCTGAGCAAAGCGCGCAAACACTTCGTCACCATAGAGTACCTGGACGGCGACGGCCGGCAGCAGGCGCTGGTGTTCCGGGTGGAAAAGGGCGACATCCGGTGGGTGCTGGCCAGCCTGGAGGCGCGCTCCGGCCGCCGGGTCGAGTACCTGGACGACGAAGCCAGGAAGGGCGCCAAATGACGAAAGTGCCGCTGATTCTCCTGCTCGGCCTGGCGGCTGGGGCGCCCTCTGGGCCCGGCGCCGACGATCCGCCCTCGCCGGCGGCCATCGAAGCGGCCAGCCTACGCCAGTTGCTCTCCATCCGGCGCGTGTTCGTGGACCGGCTGACGGGAGGCGAAACCGCCGCGCAGATGCGCGACATCCTCATCAGCAGCCTGGAGGGCGCCAAGCTCTTCATCCTCACCGAGAATCAGGAGCGCGCGGACGCGGTGCTGCGCGGCGCTTCGGAAGACCTGGTGTTCACCGAGACGCATACCTCTTCGGACGGCATCAACGCGCATGCCAACCTGGGCGTCCGAACCGGCGGCAGCACCCGGACTTCGCGCGGCGATACCGCCGGCGTCGGCGTGGGGGAAAACGAAGCCGACCATTCGGCCGAACGGCGTCACGAAGCGGTCGCCGCGGTGCGCCTGGTGAACAAGGATGGGGATGTCATCTGGTCCACCACCGAGGAGAGCCTGGGCGCCAAGTTCCACGGCGCCAGCGTGGACGTGGCGGACAAGATCACGGCCAGGCTCAAGGAAGATTTCGAGAAGGCGCGGAAGCTGAAGTAAGCTCTCGCGATGGCCTGAAGCAGCGCGATCCGCCGGCCAGCCGGAGAACACCAGCACGGGCAGCCGACATCCGGCTTCGCGGACGCGGTGGATCAGCGCGAGGCCCTCATGGGAATCCGGTTGACCGGCCGCGTTCGGTACTCGCCTAGTGCGCTCGCCCCGATTGCTTGTTCAGGAGACCGATCAAGGTCACACCCGATTTAGGCGCGGACCTCCCGTTGGTCACGATGTCCCGGTTTTCCAGTCTCGCGCCGTAGAGCGTGGCGTTGTCGTCCAGATCCTCACGCAGGGTGGCTCCTTCCAAGGCAAGACCGGCAAACAGGCCTTGGGACCGCGACCAGGAGAGAATCTCCGCGTGCATCTGGAGATCTGTTTCAGCCGTCGCCGTGCGTCCCACGGGGCCTGCCGCCACCGATCCTTCGACGCCCAAAGTAAACTTACTGGCGAGCAGTTTGTCCTCTCCCCCTTGATTCATCACCAGCATGATCAAGTCCGTCTCCGAGCCGCCGATCTGAAAACCAACGCTGCCGCCCTCGATGCGAACCGTGGCGGGCGCCGACCAGCCTTCACCGTTCTGGTTACGGCAGGAAAGAAACCCTTTTCCGTACTTGCCGCCGACTATAAACGCCGCCGTCTTGAGACTTGGCACAATGACGATGCAGTGCGCCTTATCGAGCAGATCCTGTGGAATCCCTTTGTCGGGTGTTGCCATTACTTGCGAAAAGACCGACGCAGCCTCGCCCAACCGCTTGGCGGGAGCATTATCGATCGCTAACAACGATGTGGTGAAGGCCAAACCGGCCACGATCATTAGTTTCATTTTGTTCCCCTCTTCTGTCGCAGGTAATAGGTTGCGACTTATCTGCTAAGGCACGAGCTGCCCTGGAAGGCAAAACCTGCACTCTCCGTAGCAGAACCTGCGTTTGCTGACAGCCGCCTCGCCGTTCTGCTAGCGCCGGTAGCCTGATTCCGGCCCCAATGCGATGGCGACCCTACACCAACCGCTTCCGCGATTGCCCCCCGTAGATGCTAAATCGCTTATTTAAAAAAGTGGGCAACCTTGTGGCCGGCTTCCTCCGTGTAGTATACGGTCACTTTCGCGGCCTTCTCGGCGCCCGCGGCGATGTCCTTTCCGGCATCCTTGGCGGCGCTGTCGGTCAGCCGATAGGTCTCCTCAGCGCCGTTTGCGGTTTTGACGGCGAGGGTCTTGGCGCCGCGGTCAATTCGGGTCACGGTGGCTTCCGTAGCCTTCAATCCATCCTTTCCGATATTGTCGATCTCCTCGGCAGTCTCCGCGGTTCCTTGGGCCGTGTAGTGAACGGCGACCTGGCTGCCCTCTTTCAATCCATGGAATGCATCCCTGGCGGCCGCGGCAGTGTCTTGTGCACCCTGGATCGCGGTTCGCTTCACGACGTGAAAAGCATGTTGGGTTCCGTCAGTCAGCTTGACGACGACCGTCTTAGCGGCGGCGTCCATCTTGACGACCTCCCCCATCACAATGCCGTGGCGTCGCTCAATCGCCTGGGCCGACCAGCACAAGGCCATCAGCATCACGATGATAGAAAAACGTTCGCGCACAGATACCTCCTAACCAAAGCCATTGGCGCCGGAGCGTGGGGCAAGCAGGACCGTCAAACCGATACCCGCTCCCAGCCCGGTCGAGAAAAACAGGAGCAATCCTGTGACCACAACTTGCTGGCAATGACGATGGGGCTATTCCATCGCGGCCAAGACTTGGTCCAGGGGAATCGTGGCAAACGTCGTGGCATAGTCGGATATCCCATAGGGAATCACGAGGTTCCTGCCATGCACCAGGCTGCCGCACGAGTAAACCACATTGGGCACATAGCCGTCGCGCTCGTTTACATTGGGTTTGATGAGTGGTTCAGGCAGGCGGCCGATCACCTTGGCCGGGTCGTCGCGGTCGAGCAGGAAAGCGCCGATGCAGTATTTTCGCATGGGCCCCACGCCGTGACTGATTACCAGCCAGCCGGCCTCGGTTTCGATGGGCGAGCCGCAGTTGCCCAACTGAATGAATTCCCAGGGGAACTTCGGCTCCACGATGAGCTGCATGGTGTCCCAGAAATGGAGATGATCGGAGAACATCACGTAGATATTCTCCGCGTCCTGGCGGCCGAGCATGGCGTAACGGCCCTTGATTTTGCGGGGGAAGAGCGCCATACCTTTGTTCTCGACGGCGGGGCCATTCAAGGTGATGAATTTGAAACGAAGGAAATCGGTCGTCTCCAGAAATTGGGGCAGAATCATCTTTCCGTCGTAGGCGGTGTAAGTCGCATAATAGGTCCGCGTGCCGTCTTCCCTTTGGAACAGAACAAAGCGAGCGTCCTCGATCCCGTTACTCTGCGACGGAGTGACGGGGAACAAAACCCGCTCGGACAAATCCGACTCCGGCGCAAACTGCACTTCATAATTGGATTGGGCCAGCATCAGGGTTTCCCTGGCTATGTTCTTCGTCGTCTCCTGGGCGTGCTCGAGGGGTTTTGAGGCGCGACCGATGCTGGCGCGCAGTTCTTCCATGGTGAATGCGTCAGGTAATCCATTGAGAACCTCCTGGTTGAAGCTGCCCATGAGACGGAGTTCCTGCAGCTTCCGTTGGAACAGGGGTTTCTCAAACGTCGAGTTGGGCACTTGCATCGGCTCGAGGCTGTAGCGGGAGGGCACGTCCATTGTGATGTTGCTGCCGGCGTCCAATATTCCGCTGCGAAAAGCGATCGAGGAAACGTGGCCCTCGGCGGTGGCTCGCAGGCTCAGAATGAAACGCAACGATCCGGGCGGCACATTCGATTGATCCAGGTGCGGCACCATTGAAGGATTGAACAACGCGGCGGCTTCGAGCGAATACTCGTGAGTGAAATACCCGCCCAGCAGCAACTTTCGTTCTTCCGACAGTCTTTGACCATCGAGCACATAGGGGCTGACCTCCTCAAACCGCCGGCGAAGAAACTCGTCGATCTTCAATTGGCGATCGCCGAATTCGGCCCGAACCCCTTCCAGAAGGGTATGGACTTCGTTTTCGGGAAGAGCCATGACCCGGGCGGTGATCTTAATAGAGCGGTGGTCGCTCATGATACGAAAAGGCCGGGCCAGCACATGCGTGGGGTCCGGGTCCAAGGTGACGGTGCTGCGCGTGATGTCGATGGGTTTCATTGTGCGATGGGGACTGCCGTAGCGGTTCGTTGAACGCCGGTGGCGGTGTTTTGCATCAGCCGCATTTCGGCCAGCGAGAGGAGAAAGGCCAGGGTCGATTCCGCCCCCTGGTTTTCGTTGCTGCGGTCCGCGTGCAGCCCATCGCGGCAGCCGCCAGTGGGGCGGGCGTAGAGTTCCAGCCCCAGATCGTTCCAGCCGAGGAACCAGTCGAAGGCGCGTTGCGCCTGTTCATACCACCACGCGTCGGCTGTGGCGCGGTAGGCTTCCAGGCAAGCCGAAACGGTGGTCTGGGCCTCGATGGGCTGCTGGTCGAAGTCCGCGCGCCGGCCGTTACGCTTATAGAACCCATTGCTGCCGATGGGCCGCAGCCGGCCGTGCCGCGAGGTCTGAACGCCCACCAGCCAGCGCAACGCCTGTATGCCTCGTCCCGACACGTGTTCTTGCCCGGTGGCGCGCCCGCTCACAATCAGGGCGTGGGCCAGTTTGGCGTTGTCATAAGTCAGGCTTTCTTCAAACCAAGTCCAGCCGGGTCCGGCGACCTGGTCGAAGATCGCGACCAGCCGCTCCGTCAGCTCTTGGCGGACATCCTGGGCCACGCGGTCCCCCTTAATGCGGCGCAGATATTCGTGGATGCCAATGAGGCTGAACGCCCAGGCGCGCGGCGAAGTGAAGCCCGTCACGGCCGGCAGCGCCCGAGTGAAGAGTCGTTCGGCCATTATCTGGGAACTCCAATGCGGGGAGCGCCCCACCGCCGTGCCCAGCGCCCAGATCGCCCGGCCATGACAATCTTCGGACCCCTGTTGGTCCAGCCACCGGCGGTCGACACCCAGGAAATTGTGGAAACGCGTGGTTTTTGAATCGAAGGCAAAGTCCAGGAAGGCGGCGTAGGTTGTGGCCAGCGCCCGGACCCGCTTGGGCGCTTCTTCCAACTGGCCGAGCAACACCGCCAGAATGAGGGCGCGGGCGTTGTCGTCGGTGCAGTAGCCTTCCGAACGGTTCGGCGCGGTGAGACTGGCGTGCTGGAAGATGCCCGTGGAATCGGTCATACGATACAGATGGTCCAGATTCAACTCCGGCGATTCAACGGGCCGGCGGCCGAACTCTCTGGCGGCGACAGATTCGCGGGGCGCCGCCTCCGCCTGCCGCCGCGCCAGTTCAAAGGAGCGCATGTACAGCCCCGCCGTGTTGCTCCACACCATGGTGCGGCCCAGTTTGTAGGCGTTCTCGCCCATGGTGTTGCGGCGGGTTTCGTCGCGCAACAACCCGGTCACCTCGCGCGCAATGGCCGCCGGGTCGGCGAATGGCACCAGTACGCCGCGCTGATCCGCCAACAATTCGGCGGCATGCCAATAGGGCGTCGAGACGACGGCTTTGCCCGCGCCGAACGCATAGGCTAGGGTTCCCGAGGTAATCTGGGCCTCGCCCAGATAAGGAGTGATGTAGAGATCGGCCGCGCCAATGAACTCGGTCAGTTTTTTCAGCTCCACAAAGCAGTTGTGAAAGATGACGTGGTCCTGGAGCTGCTTCTTCTCGACGATGGCCTCGAGGCTCAGGCGGTAGGCGTCGCCTCGGGTGCGCAACTCATGGGGGTGCGTGGCGCCCAGCACGATGTAGACGACGCCGGGAAACTCCGCCACGATATCCGGGAGAGCATTGAGCACATGCTCAATCCCCTTGTTCGGCGAGAGCAACCCGAAGGTCAGCAACACCTGCTTCCCGCTCACGCCAAACTGTTCCTTGTAACTATCCGGGGCTACGAAGGGTACGTCGGGAATACCATGCGGGATGAGATCGATCTTGGCCGCGGGCGCCTGGTACACCTCCCGCAAGATCGCGCGTCCCCGCTCCGTCATCACCACCAGCCGGCTCGAGCAAGCGATCAGTTCCCGCATCACGCGGTGCTGGTCGGCGTTGGGCGTGCGGAGAACGGTGTGGAGCGTGGTGACCACCGGCGCGGTCAATCCGCGCAGCAGCGTCAATAAGTGGCTCCCGGCCGGCCCGCCGAAAATTCCGAACTCGTGCTGGAGCGAGACCACGTCCACATTGCTGGTGTTCAGGAAGTCGGCGGCGCACCGGTAAGATTCCAGATCCTGCTCCTCAATTTCGAAGCGAACGACGTCCGGATACTGGTAGCACCCCTCGATGTCATTCACCGGCACGGCGAAGCAGTGGCTTTGGGGATGCCGCTCCGCCACCGCCCCAAGCAGATCGGAGGTAAATGTGGCGATGCCGCATTTGCGCGGCAAGTAGTCGCCGAGAAACGCAATGGTTCGAGCGCTGGAGGCTGTTTTCACGACTAGGGCCCACCTTTCCTTTCTTTGTCGCCACCGGTCAGTCAGGCGGCATTGCCGAGACTCTCGCCGAGAGATTCGCTTCTCTCCCGCCGGTCCCGATCGGCAGTCTCCTGGCACCGGATGCAAAGCGACGCCCAGGGCAAGGCCGCGAGGCGTCTTGGGCCGATCGCCGACTCGCACTCCATGCAGGTTCCAAAGCTGCCGTCGTCGATCCGTCGCAACGCGGCTTTTACCTGGCGCAGCAGGTGGGACTCACGGTCCACGTTGCGAATCGCCAGTTCCCGCTCCGTCGCGTACTGAATCTCGTCCATCTGGTCCGCGCTTTTCTCGATGGTGATGCCGTCCCGCTTCCGTAATACCTGTGCCAGTTCGGCCTCTTTTCGCTCAAGAATTTCCTGAACCCCGCTCCACTCGGCAGACACTACCTTCATGACGGACCTCTTTCGTGCGTTGGATTGGTTAGTCCATTGCACGCCATGGTCCAGAACAGAAACCTCATGTTTGGAGGCTGGGGCCGTTGGCGCGGAAATGCAACATCTGCACTAGAGTGCAGAATCTGCTGCCGCGCGCATGGCCTCCATCCCATAGAAAGCACCCTTAGACGGTGGTCACGAACGTGCCTTCCACCATTGGGAGCAGCTATGCAAACAACAAAAGCAATTCTCCGGCGTCCGGCGGCTCTTGGGTTGTTGTTCCTATTCCTGACCCCCGCCGTCTACGCGTACTCGGTTCTCAGCCACGAAGCCATTATCGATTCGACCTGGGACAGCGCGATCAAGCCGCTGCTGGTCAAACGATTTCCGGCTGCCACCCCGGATGAGATGGCGCAAGCCCACGCATTCGCCTACGGAGGATGCATTATTCAGGATTTGGGGTACTATCCGTTCGGCAGCAAGTTCTTCAGCGATTTGACGCATTACGTCCGGAGCGGCGATTTCATCCTCAACCTGATCCGCGAATCGCAAGACCTGAACGAGTACGCTTTCGCTCTGGGAGCGTTGTCGCACTATGCCGCCGACAATAATGGCCACTCACTGGCCGTCAACCGGGCCGTTCCCTTGTTCTACCCGGAGCTGGGCCTGAAATTCGGAAAGACAGTAACGTATGCCGACGATCCGAGTTCCCACGCCCAGACGGAGTTCGCTTTTGATGTCTTTCAGGCCGCCAAGGGCCGCTACGCCTCCGCTGCCTACAAGAGCTTCATCGGTTTCGAAGTTGCAAAACCCTTGCTGGAGCGGGCGTTCCTGGATACCTACGGGATGAGACTGGAAAAAGTATTCCTGGACGTCAATCTCACCATCGGATCTTATCGCCGCGCAATCGGGACGGTTCTTCCGGCTCTGACGAGAGTCGCCTGGCAACTCAAGGCACAAGAAATCAGGAAAGACGCGCCCAGCGTTACGCGTAAGACGTTCCTCTACAATCTATCCCGTTCCAGCTACGAAAAGAACTGGGGATCCACTTATAAGGAACCGGGGGTCCGGTCGAAAGCCCTGACAACTGTATTTCGCGTGGTGCCAAGGAAAGGTCCGTTCCGGCCGCTGTCGTTCAAACGGCTGACACCCGAGATCGAACAGATGTACATGGCCAGCTTCAATTCGACGATTACGCATTATCGCGACCTGCTTGCGGAACAGAATGCGGGCCGTCTGAAGCTGCCGAATGCCAATCTGGACGTGGGAAGTGTCACCGCGGCGGGAAAATATACACTGATGGATGCCGCTTATTCGGAACTACTGCACAAATTGCAGGGCCACTACACGGAAATACCGCCAGAACTCCGAAGCGATATTCTGGCTTTCTACAGCGGCCCTGGCCTGGCGAATTCGACCAAGACCAACGCCGACGAGTCGGCCAGGGTGGTGAAAGAGCTTGACCAACTGCGGGCCGTGGGCTTGGACCTGGCACGGAGCGGCAGCCAGAGCGGCGCCGGGGTGTCCGCCGGAGTGGGAGCCTCTCCTCGCCAATGAACGAATCGACCTGGAGTTCGAGGCTCGCGAGGCAATCCCGGTGGTTGCTGCTGTCGGCTGTGCTGGCGGCGATTTCCGCGGCCTCCGGTCAGGAGCCGGGCGATGAAGCACTCAAACCCCTGGCCACGGGGTTCGCCAGGAACATCCTCCAGGATCAGAAAGCCATCTGGACCAGCCCGTTTCACATGACGCGCCAGGACGCCCGGTGGTGGGTGACTTTCGGCGCCATCGTGGGCGTGGCGGTGGCGACGGATCACCGCGGTTCGCAACAACTGCCGAATACGGCGGACCAACGGAGGTTCAGCCGGGACCTCTCGCAGGTGGGCGCCGCGTATGCCCTGGTTCCCATACTGGGTGGATTTTATGCGACCGGAGTCTTGGCGAAGAGCGCGAATCTGCGCGGCACGGGAGTGCAGGGCGGCGAGGCGGTCGCCGATGCCTTGATTGTGTCCGAAGTTCTCAAATTCGCAACCGGGCGGCAGCGGCCCCTGGTAGGGGATGGAGGTGGGCACTTCTTCCACGGAGGCGATTCGTTCCCCTCCGGCCACGCCATCGAGAGCTTTGCCCTGGCCTCGGTGATCGCGCATCGTTGGCGCCACAAGAAGGCGGTCGTAATCGCCGCTTATGGGCTCGCAACCCTGGTGAGCGCATCTCGCTTCAGCGGCCAAAAGCACTTCGCGTCGGACATCGTGGCGGGTGGAGTCATGGGGTGGTTCATCGGCACGCACGTGTTCGAAACGCACTAGCGGGTATGTGATTCGTATGCAGAAGAAAACAGTCTATTTCACCGTGGCTGCGGTTTGCGCCGTGGCGGGTTTGGGCTCTTGGGCTCTACTCCGAAACAGTTCCGGAGCGGACTACCGAACGGCAACGGTCGGCCACGGCGATATCAACGTAACGATTTCGGCCACCGGCAACCCGAACGCGGTCGTCACCGTTCAGGTTGGGTCGCAAGTGTCGGGCATCGTGATGGCCTTGTATGCCGACTTCAATACGAAAGTGACCAAAGGCCAGTTGATCGCGCGCCTCGACCCCGCGTCGCTGCAGTCCAAAGTGGATGAAGCCCAGGGGAATCTCGACACCGCCCGTGCCAACAGCGCCAATGCCCAGGCCGGCATTCAAAAGGCCCAGGCGGGGATCCAGGCCGCGAGCGCCTCGGTCGCCGCCGCGGTGGCCAATGTAGTCAAGGCAGGGGTGGCCACTCAAGACGCCAAGATCAAGGGCGACCGGCGCGTGCAATTGGCCCAGGAGGGCGTCCTCTCACAGGAAGACGTCGACACGGCGGAAGCGACCTTTCACACGGCAGCCGCGGATCAGGATGCCTTCGCAGCCGAGGAGCGCGCGACCGAGGGCAACGGGAAAGTAGCGCAGGCCGACCTGAAGGTTGCCGACACGCAATTGACGGCCAACCAGGCGCAGGTGAAGCAGTTCGAGGCGGCGCTTCGATCCGCGCAGATCGATTTGGCCTACACCTATATCAAGGCGCCCGTGGACGGTGTGGTGGTGTCGCGAAATGTGGATGTCGGGCAGACGGTGGCGGCCAGCCTGGCTGCTCCCACGCTGTTTCAAATTGCGCAGGATCTCACCAAGATGCAGGTCGATACCAACGTATCGGAGGCAGACGTGAGCCGGGTGCGAGTGGGCCAGCCGGCCACGTTCACGGTGGATGCGTATCCCGGACGCATCTTCACGGGAGCGGTGACCTCAATCCGTAAAGCTCCCATCAATGTGCAGAACGTGATCACGTACGATGCGGTGGTGGGCGTCTCGAATGCGGATTTGAACCTATTCCCCGGCATGACCGCGAACGTGAAAATTCTGGTGGACCAGCGTCCCAACGTATTGAAAGTGCTCAACGCCGCGCTGCGATATCGTCCGGCGTCGGAGACTCCGGCGGCGGCCGGCGGCCAGGGAGCGGGCAAGGCCGCGGCGCCCCAGCAAGCAGTTTCAGTTATGGACCCGAACAACAAACAGCGGCGCGTCAACGTCACGACCGGACAAAGCGATGGCACGTACACCGAGGTCACCAGCGGCGGCCTGAAAGACGGAGATCGCGTCATTGTCGCGGAGTTGGTGAAGGCCGGCGCAGCTTCAAGTAGCGCAGCCAGTTCCCCGCGCGGCAGCAAAGGGACCGGGTTCTAAGTAGCGGCACACATGCCAGCGGTCATTGAAATCAAGGATCTCGTGAAGGATTACGCGCTCGGGGATGTCCCCGTGCACGTACTGAAGAACATCTCGCTCGATATTGCCCGCGGGGATTTCGTGGCCATCATGGGGCCGTCCGGGTCCGGCAAATCCACGCTCATGAATATTCTCGGGTGCCTCGACAAACCCACTTCCGGAACTTACACGCTCGACGGCATAAGCGTGGGCAAGCTCAGCCGCGACGAGCTGGCGGAAATCCGAAACAAGAAAATCGGTTTTGTCTTCCAGCAGTTCAATCTGCTGGCCCGAACCAGCGCGTCGGAGAATGTCGAGCTGCCGCTGATGTACACCGATATGGACGCGGCGGAGCGGCATGAACGGGCGGCGAAGGCGCTGGTCGCCGTGGGGCTCGCGGGCCGCGAGGCGCATCAGCCGAGCCAGCTCTCCGGGGGCCAGCAGCAGCGGGTGGCGATCGCCCGCGCGCTGGTGAACGATCCGAGCATTATCCTGGCGGACGAACCGACGGGCGCCGTGGATTCCAGGACGAGCATCGAGATTCTGGCGATCTTCCAGCGGTTAAACCGGGAGAAGGGGATCACGATGATCGTGGTGACACACGATCCGGATGTCGCCACTTACGCCAACCGGAACATCCACTTCAAAGACGGCAAGATACGGCTGGACGAGGTGCTGGCACACCCTCGCGATGCCCACAAGGACCTGGAAGCGCTTCCCGCGGAAGCCGTGCCGGAATTGGCGGCGGCATGAATAAGTACATTGTCAGTGTGAGGATCGCATTACGCGCGTTGCAGGTGAACCGGACCCGGTCGGCGCTCACCATGCTGGGCGTCGTGATTGGCGTGGCGGCGGTAATCGCCATGGTGGGCGTGGGCACCGGCGCCACGGCTCGCATCCAGGCGCAGATCCAGAGTATCGGGAGCAATTTGATTATCGTGCTACCGGGCAGCCTCAGCAGCAATGGAGTCCGGCTGGGCTCGGGCGCGGTGGCGACGCTCACTGAAGATGACGCCAAGGCGATCGCGGCGGAGTGCCCGTCGGTGGCGGCCGTCGCTCCGTCGGTGCGTGGCGGCGTGCAGGTGGTGTACGGGAATAACAACTGGGCCACCACGGTGCAGGGCGTGACTCCGGACTACATGACGATTCGCGATTACACCATGTTGTCCGGCCTGTTCTTCACGGACCAGGATGTGGACGCGGCGGCCAAAGTGGCGGTGCTGGGTGAAACCGTGGTGCAAAACCTGTTCGGTAACAGCGACCCCACCGGGCAGGTGGCCATTATCAAAAACGTGCCTTTCACGGTGGTGGGCGTGCTGACACCGAAGGGCCAGTCTCCTTCGGGCCAGGACCAGGACGATATCATCCTGCTGCCCATTTCCACGGCCAAGCAGAAGGTGCTGGGTACCAATAAGGCCAATGCCAAGGCCGTCAGCACTTTGATGGTGCAGGCCAGCGGGCCGGCGGCGATGGATCAGGCGCAGCAAGAGATGGAAGCGCTGCTGCGCGAACGGCACAGGATCCTGGATGGCGAGGAGGACGACTTCACCATCCGCAACTTGACTGAAGTGTTCGCGGCTCAGGAAAGCTCGGCGCAGGTCATGTCGATCCTGCTGGGCGCGATTGCATCCGTGTCCCTGATTGTAGGCGGCATCGGGATCATGAATATCATGCTGGTATCGGTCACCGAAAGAACGCGCGAGATCGGCCTGCGGCAGGCGGTCGGCGCCAAAACCCGCGACATCCTCTCGCAGTTCCTGGTGGAAGCGGTGACGCTTTCGGTACTGGGCGGGATGATCGGAATCGTGATTGGTTTGGCGGCTTCGGCGCTGATCTCGCACTTCGCGCAATGGTCCACTCAGGTCAGCCCGTTGTCGATCCTGATGGCGTTTGTGTTTTCGGCGTTAGTGGGTGTCTTCTTCGGCTACTATCCGGCGCGTAAGGCGGCGTACCTGGATCCAATTGACGCTCTCCGATACGAGTAAGATGCCTGTACGTCAAATAGAACGACATAAACGGCCGGCCGTTGACATCGTAGACGTGGCCGATGGTGGGAAGCTCAAACCGGCTGAACGCCTCCAGGTCGGGGAGGTTGGTCCGATCGAAATAGATGTAATGGATGGCGCAGACAAGCAGAGTGGCCGCGACGATTGCCGCGCAGACTAGCGCGCGAACGGCGCCACGCCGCCAGGGTAGCCGGCCGAGGCGGGCTACCTGCGTCGAGGAAACGCCGGGTGGTGCTCATCGCGCCGCCGGAGGCTCCTGGTCGGTGGGAATTCCGACCAGGGAGCGATAGAACGCCACGGCCCGGTTGATCGAGGAAGACGCATGTCCGGGTCCGGTGGCCAGCCGGCTGGCACTCCTTCCGATGCGCGTCATGCCGTAGTACCGCCAGACGTCGTCCGATTCGCGATCCAGAAAGTAGATCGACTGCATCTCGCCCGGAGAGAAGAGTGTCAGAAAGAGGTAGCGCATGGTACTGACATTCTCGACATCGAAGACCAGCCGGTCCGCCGAAACCTCCGCCATGTGCATGCGGTAGATGGCCGCCCCGGAAAGATTGTCGGCCTGCTCCAGGTAGAGCACCTTGCCTTCCTTCATCTCATCGGGAGTGAAGTCCCCGCGGCGTTGAGTGGGCTGCGAGGCGGCCACAGCGTGGGCCTCCACAATTAATGTCTGCCATTGCTTGTGAGTAGTCGACCAGTAGCGCATGCCCGCAAGCTCTGAAATTGCCCCGATATGGCTAAGCAAGCCCTCGGCGCCCCCGGCATAGCGAAATCGCGCAGTTGTGGTTACCAGCGTGGAAAAGCCGACCTGAACCCAACCGGTGCATGCGGGTGGTTTCCAGTCGCGGCCGAGATCGGACTCGCTCCAAGACTCTACGATGGGCGGATTATCGAGAAAAGGATAGGGCGGAACCGGAGCCTCGCCGCATGGCGGCAGCGGTCCCGATTGCGCATAGCCGAGCGCCTGGCAGAGCAAGATCACCGAGAATACAAACCGAATCATGGTTGATGCCCGGGCCAAAGCTCGGCCGGTTCGAGGGCCACATGCCGGTAGCGCCGTCTACCGGCATGTGAAGTTTAAGAGAACCTAGTTCCAGTGCCCCTCGACCAGAACATAGCCGCCGTTGCGGTGAACCCAGTGGTGAGCTACCCACCGGGCATGCGCCCGCGGTGGCTGTTCCCACCTTCCCTGGACCCACACGTAATGTTCGCCATCCCAATTGTGATATCCCTGAATCCACACATGGTTGCGGCTGGGCGGAGGGCCCCGCCTCTCGACCAACATTCGCGGCGGTGCAATCTTAACCACAAACTCGGCCGCCATAGCGCTGAAGGCCAGGGCGCCCGCAAAAACCAATCCGATCACTCGCTTGAGAACCATTTTTGCCACTCTCCTGAATCTAGCTATGCACGTGCGTGGCCGTATGCAACCAAGCGACACGCCATGAGGCGGCTACGCCGGTACCGGCAAAAGCTGCATTCAAGTGCATTACTTGCGCCTGCCGCTCCACCACACCGTGATGCTGTTCATGCATTTTGGTTTGGCCTCAAATCTGCTCCAGCAGCGGTCATGAAGACTCTTACTCTACGGTCCGCGGCGCTCACAGTGGTTGCCGCCGCAATACCTGCATCAGAGTGAATCGCGTGAGAAAAGGAGATAGCCAATGCTGATACTGATTATCATTTTGTTGTTGGTTTTAGGCGGCGGTGGCGGGTACTACGGCCACAGCCGTTGGGGTTACGGCGGGGGCGCGGGCGTGGGACTAGGCACCATATTGCTGGTTCTGCTCTTAGTCTACATGCTCGGGATTATCCACTAAGAGGAAATGCCGTGTCATTCGGAATCTACATCGTCGGCTTCCTGATCTTGATCGGGGGGCTAATCTATGCAGCCGTGATACTGCATGTTGCCCCGAATTGGATCGCAGTGGGTGCAATTGTACTCTTCGGCCTTGCGATTCTGAAGGGCGTCCAGGCCACGCGGGGAAAAGACCCAGCGCGATGAAACACGACCTGGCTCCCTCGGGGCCCGCTTCACGGCCGGGGCTCCGGGGCGATGCGGGGGCCATTGTCCTGTTCGGAACCATCGCGGCGCTGTACTTTGCGCGCGAGATCTTCATCCCCTTCGCATTTGCTCTCATTCTGACGTTTCTACTGACGCCGGTGGCGGCGTTTCTCCAGAGGCTGCACACCGGCCGGGTAGTGTCCGTTCTGGCGACCGTCCTGCTGGCGGTGGCGGCGGCTGGCGGCATCGGCTGGATCATCGCGAGCCAGTTGGTCGACGTCGCCAATCAGCTCCCTCAGTACCGCGAGAACATTCACGCCAAGATCGAAGCATTTCATTTCCCAGCCACGGGGCAGGTAGGCCTGGCCGCCAAAAGCGTGCAGGAGGTCGCACAGGAACTCACCAGCCCGGGCGAGCCACGCCCACCCTTGCATCCACAAGGTCCGAATCAGAAGCAGTCCAAGGCGCCGCCCGCGCCCGTGTCGCCCGTTCCGGTTCGAATCGTGGCACCCGCCGCCAGCGGATGGACGGAGCTTCGAGACCTGGGCACGCCGGTTCTTGCGCCGCTGGGACGGGCGGGATTTGTCCTCGTCTTTACGGTCTTCATGCTGTTCAAAAGAGAAGACCTGAGGAACCGTCTTCTGCGGCTGGCCGGACTCGGCCGGTTGAACGTCATGACGCAAGCGCTCGACGACACGTCGGGCCGGGTGAGCCGATACCTGCTGATGCAGGTGCTGGTCAACGCGGGCTTTGGATCTCTGTTTGGCGCCGGCCTTTACTTGATTGGGGTGCCCAACGCGGCGCTATGGGGCGCGGTCGCCGGCATCTTGCGGATTGTGCCGTACGTGGGAACGACCATTGCGGCGACACTGCCGATCGCGCTCTCGTTGGCGGTGTTCGATGGATGGCTCAGGCCGCTGTGCGTATTCCTGCTGGTGGCGGGCCTGGAACTGATCATCGCCAACTTCGTCGAACCCTGGCTCTACGGCGCCCGCGTGGGAATCTCTTCCCTGGCGCTGCTGGTGTCGGCCGTCTTTTGGACCGTTCTTTGGGGGCCGGCGGGGCTGATCCTGTCTACGCCCCTGACGGTGTGCCTCGTGGTTCTGGGGCGCTACGTTCCGCAGCTCTCATTTCTGCATACCGTGCTGGGAGATGAACCGGTTCTCGCGGCCGAAGCGCAGATCTACCAGCGGTTACTCGCCATGGACCAGGTGGAAGCGCATACCATTGTCGGCGAGTCCTTTAGGGGCAAGCCCCTGGTGGAGCTGTACGACTCGGTGCTCATCCCGGCTTTGAGCATGGCCGAACAGGACCGGCACAAAGGAGCGCTTGACACAGCCAGGGAAGAGTTTCTCTTCCTGAGCATCAATGAGATGATCGTCGAGTTTTCCGAGTATCAACCGGAGGGCAGCTCCAGCGGGGAAGAGCGCCCGACCGCCAGGATACTCTGTCTCCCGGCTTATGATCGGGCCGACGAGGTGACGGCCGCCATGCTGGCCCAACTCCTGGAGCAAAAGGGATTCCCGACTCTGTCCTTGCCCATCGTCGGGTCCTCACCCGACGACTGGCTGGCATTGCTGCAAGCCGGGGGGAACGACATAGTCTGCATCTCGGCGTTGCCGCCCTACGCGTTCGCGCCGGCGCGGGCCATGTTCAAGCAGATCCGGGCACGGTTTCCGGAACTCAAAGTGGTGGTCTGCGTTTGGGGATTCAGCGGCGACACGGACAGAGCCAAGGCTCGTTTCGAGCGAGTGCAACCCGATCGCTTTTCCACCAGCCTCGCGGAGGCCATGGAACATGTTCAGGAACTCGTAGGTTCCAAGGCGGAGGCGACACCGATGGTCGCGTGAGCGGGCCAGGTGGAACTGTGGGGCAGGGTTGCAGGGGTACCCTCTGGGTCCGGCGGGTTGGTAACCCGCCCGAACCGCTTGTAGACAGCCCGACCAGCGCCGGTTGAAAACCGGCGCGCAGGATACAATCCTGCCCCACAAAAGCGGCAGCGCTTGCGGACCAGCGGTGTAGGGGCGCATGCCCGGCCCGAATCGCGATGGGTTTGGCCCCAAATCTGCTTCAGTAAAGGTCTAACAGAGGAAAGGAATTGAGATGAACCAAAGCACGAAGGATCAAATCGAAGGCGCGATTCATGAAGCGAAGGGCAAAGTCAAGGAGACGGCCGGGCAAGTTCTCGGCAACCCCGACTTAGAGCTTGAAGGCATAGCCGAGAATTTCGGTGGTAAGGTCCAGAAGAAAGTGGGCCAGATTGAACAAGTGTTCGAGAACTAGACTATGCGATGGATTTTAGTAGTGTCGATGGCAGCGGCTTCGGCGACTTACGGTTTGGCGGCAACCGACGCGCAGTGCACTGAAATCTTGCAGCACGCGCTGGACGCCGGCAATCCGGAGACTCGGCAACAGGCGGTTTCCGCGTTGAGCCTGGCGTCCGGAAGCGGGCCGTTATTCGACCAGCTTGAGCGGATGTTGCAGGACAAAGATGTCCAGGTGCGGCAAGCCGTGGTGGCCAGCCTGGCGGACGTGAAGAGTGAGCGCGGCACGGCAGCGCTAAAGAAGGCCCTGGAGGACCCCGTGGCGGAAGTGAGCTTCGCCGCGGCCAAAGCACTGTGGGCGCGCCATGACCCCGTTGGCCGGGACGCGCTGCTGTCGATTCTGGCCAAGGAAAGCAAGACCTCATCCAACTTCTTCTCCAAACAGAAACGCGAGGGCCTGCGCATGATGCACACGCCGCGCACCACGCTCCTGTTTGCCGCCGAGCAGGGTATTGGTTTCGTTCCATTGCCTGGATTGGGCGAGGGCGTTGCTTCCATGCAAGGGATCCTCGCGAGCTCGGGAGTCCCGGGACGCGCATCGGCGGCTTTACTGCTGGGTGCCGACAGGGACGCTGCCACCGTTGATGCGCTCCGGGATGCGCTCACCGACAAGGATTCGTCCGTTCGGGCGGCCGCCGTGCATTCCATCAGTCTGCGCAACGACCCTGCTCTGAAGAAAGAACTGGAACCGCTGCTGCAGGACGCCAAAGAGTCCGTGCGCCTGCGGGCAGCCGCGGGTTACCTGAGGTTGTCGGCGATTGAGGCCGGCAGAGTGAAATAGAAAGTCGCGCCCTCGCCGGGCATCGATTCCAGCCACAAGCGACCGCCATGCCGCTCGATGGCTTTCTTGCAAAACGCGAGGCCCAGTCCATTCCCGGGATGTTCTTTCCCGTGCAAGCGCTTAAAGACGCCGAAGATACGGTCCTGGAATGCGGGCTCTATACCGGGACCGTTGTCTGCGACTGAGATTACCCAATCGAGATCCACCCGTCTGGATGAAATGTGAACGCGCGGAGAAGGCGCACCGCAGTATTCGATAGCATTTCTGATCAGATGGTGCAGCACCTTGGTCAGTATTTCGAAGTCTCCCGTCGCCACCGGCAGAGGGTCGTGCGTAACGCTGGCGCTCCGTTTCGCGATCAGCTTGTCCGTCGAGAGGAGCGCCTGGCGAAGGACCGCCTCCATATCCGTCGGGGAGAACTGCCGGTCGCCGGCGCCAGTGGCCCAGTAGTCCACCACGTCGGCGAGCAGCGACTGCATTCTGGCCGCCCCCTCCTGGATGCGCTCCAGGAATGCGCCGGCCTCGGGATCGAGGCGGCCGGCAAAGGTCTCGGCCATCAGTTGACTGTATGAAGCCACATCCCGGAGAGGCTCGCGCAGGTTATGAGCCGCCATGGAGACAAACTCTTCAAACTCCGCTTCGAGCGCCGTGCGAATGCGCTCAATTTCAATCTCCGTCCGGTTTTGATCAGAGCTATCCATTTTCAGTCGGCGCGCCGCGGTCAGGCCCCTGTGCGGGGGGAAACTGTAAACTTGAAGGTAGCGCCGCGCCCTGCCTCCGATTCCACCCAGATCCGTCCACCCTGGCGCTCGACAACCTTCTTACAAATCGCCAGACCGATGCCCGTGCCGGGAATCTCGCTTCCATGCAGGCGTTTGAACATGCCGAACACCCGGTCGGCATATTGCGGATCGATCCCGATTCCGTTGTCCTGCACCGAGAACTGCCAGCCTTCCGCGCGTTTTTCCGCCGAGATATGGATTCTGGGTGTTTCCCGGCCGCGGTACTTGATCGAATTGGAGATGAGGTTCTGGAAAAGCTGCATGAGCATGACCTCTTCCGCTACCACGGTTGGTAACGAATCGGAAGTTACTATGGCGCCGCTCTCCGCGATGGCCGCCTGCAGGTTCAATAGCACCGTGGAGAGAACGGCGCCACAATCGGCGGGGGCGAGGCTGCCCGGTTCCCGCTCGGCAACCTCCCAATAGGCAAGCAGGGCTTTCAGTAAGGCTTCTATCCTGAGGGCGCCTTCCACGGAATAATTGATGAATTTGTCGGCTTCCTGGCCCAGCTTTCCTGCATACTCCTGCCCCAGCAACTCGGTGAAGTTCACGACCATCCGTAGAGGTTCCTGCAAGTCGTGTGTCAGCGCATAGGCAAAATGCTGCAGTTCGGCGTTGGTTGTCCGGAGTTCTTCCTCGGCCTGCTTGCGGTCGGTTGTGTCCTCAATCGCCAGCAGGATGGTCCGCGCCTGGGCATTCGGATTGAAGATCTCAGCGGCGTTGAGCAGCATCACCTTCCGTCCGACATGTTCGAATTCGTGAGTCACCTCGAAGTCCCGGAAGGTGGCGTGCGCGGGGAGAATATTCTCCAGCAACTCGCGCAGTTTCGGAATATTCCATTGCCGGTTTCCAAGGTCGTAGATGAGACGCCCCTCGGTCTCCGCCGGCACGGCTCGGAACGTATCGTAGAACGCCTTGTTGGCCTTCATGACCTGCAGGTTCTGGGTCAGAATCACCAGAGGCTCGCGCACGGTTTCCACAATCGCTTCGGCGAAGTCGAGACCACGCTTGGCGGCATCGATATCGATCAACATCAGCACCGCGCCGTCGGTTTTGCCATCCGGCCCCAGGGAGGGGAAGATGCGCAGCGAATACCAGCGGCCGTTTGAATCGCGGACAGCGCGCGGCGTCCGATTGCCGCTCTCCATGGCATCCAGCAGCAGCCGCCGCAGGTCGGGCAGTTCCATTTGAGGCTGAAGATCGGTGATCGACCGTCCGACATCGGAGGCGATCAGATTCAGCATCGGTTCAATGGCGCGCGTAAAGCGGCGAATGCGGAGATCCCGCCCAACCATCACCAGGGGAATGCTGATGCTTTCGAGGAGATTGGTCAGGTCCCGATTGACCTTGCTGAATTCCACGTTGCTGATCTTCAGCTCTTCGTTCAGCGTGTTCAACTCTTCGTTGGCCGATTCCAGTTCTTCCTGCGCGGTTTCCAACTCCTCGTTGCCCGCCTGTGCCTCTTCGTTGGCTGCCCTGAGTTCTTCCAGGGTGGTGGCATTATCCTCGACGATCGATTGCAGAAACTCCTTGGTTGCTGCCAGTTCGCGCCGCAACCGGTCGCTCGCCCCGATGTCCTCGATGGCGGGCTTATGGATCGTCCTCGCGTCACCGTTGGGCGCGGCATCCTCGAACAGGACCAGGAAATAGCGCTCCTCGGAAGTGGACGATCCCTTGAATGGGGTTACCTGGATGGCGACGTCCTGTAACCGGCCATCGGGTTCGATCCGGAAGCCGGCCTCATTAGCCACGGCGTTTGTTCGTCTGGCAGATCCGATGGCCTTACCCAGGCCCGCAATCAGGCCTTCGCGCGCCAGTTTCAGAAGATTCCGGGTCGGCGCGCCGGGTGAGAGCTCGAGGTACGGAGCCGTGCGGCCGCGGACTTGCACGACGTTCATTTCATCGTCGATGACGGCCCCGGGGGGGCCATGTTCGGCCAGCACCAACCGGTCGGCTTCCCGGACCACGTCCGGCTCCGCCTGGCCCGCGGCAATTCTCTTCTGGATTTCCCCCCGGCCTCCGGCGCGGCGGCCTTCGCTCAGGCGTGGCGCCGGCGGATTCGCAGCCGGCTGCAAGCAATAGATCTTGTGGGTCTTCTCCACTTGATGAAACGACTCCGAAAGCGTGCCGATGCTTTCCGATGGACCGACTAACAGGAAGCCCGTTGGCTTGAGCGAGTGATGCAGGATCGATAACACCTTGCGCTGTAAAACAGCTCCCAGGTAGATCAATACGTTACAACAACTAATGAGGTCCAGCTTCGAGAAAGGCGGGTCCTCAGCCACGTTGTGCCTGGCAAAAACGCACACGTCGCGGATGATCTTTGCGATCTGGTACCGACGCTCCGTCCGGGTGAAGAACCGCGCCAGCCGCTGCGGCGAGACATGCGCCACCTCGGAGTCCTTGTATGTACCGGCGCGGGCTTTTTCGATGGCCGTTTCGCTGATGTCGGTGGCGAAGATCTCGAATGGAATCCTCATCTTCGCGTCTTCCAGGAACTCCATCAAGCAGATGGCGATGGAATAGGCCTCCTCGCCCGTGGCGCACCCCGGCACCCAGATCCGGATCGGCTCCTCGGGCTTTCTATTCTCAACCAGGGCCGGGAACACCTTCTTCTTCAGTTCCTCGAAGACCGCGGGTTCCCGAAAGAATGCCGTGACGGTGATGAAACAGCTCTCGCACAACGCGCTGGCTTCCTCGCGATTCTGCTCGAGATCCCGGCTGTAGTCTTCCAGGGTTTCGAATCCGCGCACAATCATGCGCCGCTTGATGCGTCGCGCGAGGGTGCTGGGCTTGTAGTGCGTGAAGTCCACTCCGGTGGCGGTTCGTACCAACCGAAGTATTTTGGCCAAGTCCGCGTCCCCCTCCGGCCCCATCGCCTCCCGAGGCTCGATGCCGGCCTGAGAATCGCGCGCGATGGTCGCCAGGTGGCGCGCGATTCCGGCCGGCGGCAGCACAAAATCCGCCACACCGGCGGCGATGGCGCTTCGCGGCATACTGTCGAACTTCGCGGTTTGCATTTCCTGAGCGAAGGTGACACCGCCCTCGGCCTTGATCGCCTGCAGGCCCAACGTCCCATCCGATGCGCTTCCCGACAGAACCACGCCGAGCGCCTGGCGGCCGCGGTCTAGAGCCAGGGCGCGGAAGAAAGAGTCGATCGGCATGTTGCGGCCATTGGTTGGCCGGGGCGGGGTGTGAAGGACTCCATCGGAAATGCCCAGATTGCATCGCGGCGGAATTACATAAACATGATTGGCCTGGGCGCGCGTCTCGCCCTTCACCTCGGAGACCGGCATCTTGCTTGCCCTGGAGAGCAACTCGGTGAGATGGCTCTCGTGCTTCGGATCGAGGTGCTGAATCAGCACGAATGCCATGCCGGTATCGTCCGGCAGATGGTTGAGCAGCTCGGTGAATGCTTCCAGCCCGCCGGCGGAGGCTCCTACACCAACAACCAATGGGAGTGTACTGACTTCGCCCGGTTCCTTGACGGCTGGCCGCACGACAGTGCTGGGCCGACGCTTACCAGTCTTCTTTACCAATCGCCACTACCTTTCTCGCCGGCAAAAACAGAGCACGTGTCGTGCCACTCTGGTGTTTCCCGCGCGTCGGAGGGTTGACAGACCACACAAGGCGATGGTCTGTCCCACTTCAGCCTGCCCCACCGAGCAGATCCTTGAGGGTCTTGCCGATCTGCATGAATTGATCCAGGCCGGAAGGCTTGGTGATGAATTGGGAAACGCCGAGGTCCTTGAGCAGAGACTTGTCTCGCCGGGACTGGGAAGAACTCCACACGCAAACCGGGATGCCGGCGAGGTGTTTCGCGGCCCGAATCTCGCGCA
>Ga0209039_10000307_pt1 | contig 47590 bp, 32 predicted proteins | sample BogFormECP12_OM1_FD_188238 | JGI IMG/M metagenome (GOLD analysis project Ga0209039, IMG submission 188238) | Bog forest soil microbial communities from Calvert Island, British Columbia, Canada - ECP12_OM1 (SPAdes) (version 2) | ecosystem: Environmental > Aquatic > Freshwater > Wetlands > Bog ...
GATGCGGTTCAAATCATTGGCGGCCGCCCGTAATTGGGTCCGAGAGAATCCGGAGAAACGCCCGGCGAAAAGTCCGAGAGCCCCGGCCGCCGCAACGCCCTCATACCATCCTGTCCTCACGCCACACGTGTCTTCCGTCTTTCGATCGGAGCCGCGACTGTGAAGGAGCGGCGTTCGCTGAATATAAGAGTGTATCTAGGAAATTTAGGAAGTGCGGCACTTACTAAGCTAAGTGACCACCCAGCCATCGGCCAGTTGCACGATGCGGTGGCCACATGCGGCGTTGGCTTCCGAGTGCGTCACCTGGATGATAGTCGTGCCCTCGTCATTGAGCCTCTTGAAAAGCTCCATGATCTCCTTGCCCTGGCTGGAGTGCAGGTTGCCGGTGGGCTCGTCGGCCAGGATCAGTTTGGGATTGGCGATCACGGCGCGCGCTACGGCCACCAGTTGCTGCTGCCCGCCCGAGAGCTGGCTGGGGAAAAGGTCGCGCTTGCCGACGATGTGGAAGCGGTCCAGCGTGTCGCAAACCATGGCAGCGCGCTCCGGGCTTTTGATATTGCGGTAAGAGAGCGGGATATCCAGGTTTTCGTAAACGGTAAGATTATCGATCAGGTGATAACTCTGAAAGACGAAGCCGATATACTTCTTATTCAGTTCGACGCGGTCTTTGGGCTTCATGCGGTGGACCGCGTGGCCGAAGAATTCGAATTCTCCGGTCCAGGCGCCATCCAGCATGCCGAGTATGCTCAGGAGCGTCGACTTACCGGCGCCCGACGGACCCATAATAGTAACAAACTCGCCTTCCTTAACATCTAAGTTGATCCGGCGGAGCACATAACTGCGGCCGTAACCTCCTTCATAAAACTTTTCGACGTTGCGAAGTGTAATCATAATTTCGTCTTCTGGTCCTACTCGTGCCTCAGCGCGGCCGCCGGCTCAAGCTCCATGGCGCGCCGCGCGGGAAGGTAGCCGGCCACCAGGGCGACGGCTCCGAGCAGCAGCGAAACCATCGCAAAAGTGTACGCGTCGGTGGGTTTGACGCCGAACAGTATGGAACGCATCAAGCGCGTCAGCGCGAAAGCGCCGGCCAGTCCGAGCGCGATGCCGAGCAAGGCCAGGCGGGCGCATTGGCCCAGGATCAGGCCGAGCACATCGCGCGGCTCGGCGCCGAGCGAGATGCGAATGCCGATTTCCGACGTGCGCCGGCTCACGTCGTAAGCCACCACGCCGTAAATGCCGGTGGCGGCCAGCAGAAAAGCGATCAGGGCGAAAACCGCGAGCACCAGGGTATCGAAGCGCGCCGTCGAGACGGCTCGATCGACCACCGCATCCATGGGGCGCATGTCGGCGACCGGCTGATTGGGGTTGGACTGGTGTACCGCATGCTCCACGGAAGATTCGAGCGCCTCGGGCGGGACGGCCGTGCGCACCACCATCACCATGGTATTGAAAGTGGTTTGGGGATAAGGGTTGTAGATGGTGGGCGAATCGTCGCCGTCCAGCCGCACCGGTTTGACATCGCCCACCACCCCGACAATTTCAGCGATGCGGCCTTCCGGATCAATCGCCAGGCGGCCGCCGAGGGGGCTCGATTGCGGCCAGAAGCGGCGCGCCAGAGCCTGGTTGACGATGATGCGGGGCGGGGCCTGGGCGTTATCGGACTCAGTGAAGAAGCGGCCGGAAACCAGCGGAATGGCCATGGTGCGGAAGTAATCCGGGGTGACGCCTCGCACCAGGCCGATAGGCCGCTGTTCCGGCGGTGGCGTCGGGCGTCCATCCACGGCAAAGGTGGTGCCGATTCCCAGGCCGGTCAAAGGCAGGTTGTTGACGGCGCCGATCGAGAGGACACCGGGCAGCGTCGAAACACTCCTCGAAAGCTGATTGAGAGAGGCCACGCGGCGTTCCATGGGCAAGCTGGGCGATAGCGGCAGCCGCAGGGTGAGCAGGTTGGACGGCTGGAAGCCCGGATCCACGGCGCGCAGGCGCACAAAGCTGCGCATCAACAGACCAGCGCCGATCAGCACCAGCAAAGCCAGGGCTACCTCGGAAACCACCAGGCCATTGCGCAGCAGGCGCGAGGAGCGCGCGGCGGTCGAGCCGCGGCCGCCCTCAATCAGCGCGGCGTGGGGGTCGGCGGTCGAGACCTGGAGAGCCGGGGCCAAGCCGAACAGCACGCCGGTGATCGCCGAAACAGCCAGCGCGAACAGAAACACCCGCCAATCGAGGCGCGCCCCGGCAAGCCGCGGGATGGTGGCGGAGCCGAGGCGCGTGAGCAGGCCGACACCGCCCCAAGCTACCACCAGCCCGAGAATGCCGCCGGCTGCCGCCAACGTCAGGCTCTCGGCAAGCAATTGAAAGACGATGCGGCGGCGGCCGGCCCCCAAGGCGGCGCGCACGGCGAACTCCTTGCTGCGCGCCCCGCCGCGCGCCAAAAGCAGGTTGGCTACGTTCACGCAGGCGATCAACAGCAGAAAGCCTACCGCGCCCATCAGAATCAGCAGGGGCTGGCGCACGCTGCCGGTGAGTTCCTCGCGCATGGGAAACAGGTTGGGACGCCAGCCGCGATTGAGAGCCGGGTCGGCCAATTCCAGGCGGCCGCCGATGGTATCCAGCTCGGCTTGGGCCTGCGGCAGTGTGGCGCCGGACCGGAGCCGGCCGATCACGGTGAGGAAGCGGGCGCGAACGGTGCGCGGGTCGTTCGCGTCAAGGCCCAGGGGAATCCAGACATCGGCAGGGCTGTTGAGGATTTGCACGCCCGGCGGCAGAACCCCCACCACCGTGTAGCTTTGATCGCGCAGGCGAATGGTCTGGCCGGCGATGGAGCGGTCGCCCGAGAAGCGGCGTTGCCACAGGGAATAGCTCAACAGGGCAAAGTTGGTGCGGCCGGGTTGATCTTCTTCCGGGCTGAAGCCGCGTCCCACAAGGGGCTGGACGCCGAGCAGCGGGAAAAGTCCCGCCGAGACGCGTTGGGCGGCCAGTTCCTCCGCATCGATGGGGCCGTTCGGCCCTCCCGAGAGATTGACGTGGACGTCCTGAAACGCGCCGGTGGATTCGAGCAGGCGGGACTGTCTGCGCCATTCGAGGAAGTTGCCGGCGGCCACGAACATTCTGAACTTGTTCTGCGCCGGGTTCCTCTCCCACACCACCAGCAGGCGTTCAGGCTCGCGGAATCCCAGAGGCTTGAGCAACACCGCGTCGGCCACGCTAAAAATGGCGGCGGCGGCGCCCATTCCAAGGGCCAGGGCAACCAGCGAAACCAACGTCACCCCCGGGGACTTCCAGAACAGTCGAACGGCGTGACGAAGATCGCGGCCAAGCAATCGCATGGCTTGTCAGGTTAACAGATGGCAGCGGACCGCGAAAGTGCCTTACGTCCAGGGGTGCTCGTGGGCGTGGATGGAGATGCCGCCATTGACGTTGCGCAGGTGGATCTGGACGCCGGCGCCCTTCACCACTAGGCGCTCGCCTTGGCCGGTGCGGAAAACCCGTCCGACATCGGAAGCGATGCCGCCACTCAGGTTGCTGGCCACCACCGCGGGGCCGGCGGCGGCTGGAATGGTGAGCCGGATGGGACCGTTCACGGAAGCGAGCGAAATGGGCTTGGCGCGGCTGACGCTCTGGAAACTGGCCACTACGCCGCCGTTGATGGTGGAAAGATCGACCTGGCCCCGCAGCTTGAGCGCAGTGATGCTGCCGTTGATGGCGGACGCTTTGACGGAGCCGGCCAGGCCGCTCAGCGAAAGACCGCCATTGGTTAGCTTGATGTCCTGCAAGTTGGCGCCGCGCGGCACGGTGATACGGTAGTCCACGCTGGCGGGCTGCTGGCCGCCGGAACCGGCATACTCGGTGCGGATGGATAGCAGATCGGCGGTGGGCGAAACCACGATACGCGCGGCATCCTCAAGGCGCTTCGGATCGGAGGAGCGGGTGATGGCTTCCACCAGGACTTCGTCGCGGTCCCAGGCGGTGATGCTGACGTCCCCGTAGACGTTTTCGATGACCACGCGTCCATTGGAATGGAGCGCGTAGAGGTGGCGGAACTCCGTTTGCGGAGGCCGAATGATGCTGGCGGATAAAGTATTGCCGGCTACGCCCGACAGCAACATTGCCCAGATCGCTTGCCGTTTGAACATGGCGCCCCTCCCGATGAACTTTCCCCAGTGGCCCAGTGACTTCTGACTTCTGACTCCTGACTCCTGACTCCCAAATCCCGCAGAGATTTCAAGGGCGAAGCCCTTGCCTCAGGTTCTTGCCGATTCGGTGCTTTCTTCGACCACCCGGCCGTCGAAAAGGCGGATGGTACGGTCGGCGAACTCGGCGTAGCGCGGATCGTGGGTCACCATGCAGATGGTGGACCCGGCGGCGTGCAATTCGCGCAAAAGACTCATGACGGCCTCGCCGTTGGCGGAATCCAGGTTGCCGGTGGGCTCGTCCGCGAGCAGAATCAGAGGATCGCCGCTCAAAGCGCGGGCTACCGCGACACGCTGTTGCTGGCCGCCCGAGAGCTGCGACGGATAATGTTTCATGCGGTGCGACATGCCAACGCGCTCCAGGGACTCCTGGACGCGGCGCTTGCGCTCGGCCGAGGGCATGCCGCGGTACGTGAGCGGAAGCTCGACGTTTTCATAGACCGTGAGATCCCCGATGAGGTTAAAGGCCTGGAAGATGAATCCGATCTCGCGGTTGCGGATGCGCGCGCGCTCGGAGAGCTTGAGGCCGGTGACCGGCTTGCCATTCAGGTAATACGCGCCGTCGGTGGGCGTATCCAGCAGGCCGAGGATTGCCAGCAGGGTCGACTTGCCGCAGCCCGACGGGCCAGCGATCGAAAGGTACTCGCCTTTCTTGACGTCGAGGTGAATGGACGAAAGCGCGTGGGTTTCCACCTCGTCGGTGACGAAAACCTTGCTCACGCTATCGAGCCGGATCAGCGGTTGTGAACCATTATCCATGGTGTCTTTTACCCCTTTTACGTAAATCGCGAAGTCTTAGTTCAATTTAATTCGATCGTATTGATCATACTGTGCCATATCCGACAGGATCACGCGGTCGCCCACGTTGAGGCCGGCCTTCACCTCGATGAAGTTCACCGACTGGACGCCGAAAGTGACCTTCACCTTGTTGGCGTACTTGCCGTCGGGCTCGATCTTGAAGAGCGTGACGGTGGAGTTTTCCTGGCCGTAGACCGGCTTTCCGACGTATACCACATCGTCGAGTTTTTGGAGCTGGATGGTGCCGTCGACGCTCAGATCGGGCCGCGAACCGGGCGGGAGCGCTCCTTTGAGGGCCACGTCCACGGTCACCGTGCCGTTCACGATGGATTGCTCGATGCGCGAGACGCGGCCTTCGATCAGGCCGTTGGAACCACCTCCGGCGAGACGCGTATCGATGACGGCGAGTTGCCCGGGGGCGACATCCTTGATTTGGGTTTCGGCGATTTTCAGCTCAGCCTTCAAATGGCTGGGTTGGGCTACCTTACCGAGGGGCGTCCCGGCCGCCACCTTCTGCCCTTCTTCCACCGGAGTCAAAGGAGGAGGAACCGATTGCAGCATCCCGTCGAAACCGGCCCGGACCTTTAGCTGGTCCGCCTGTTGCTTCTTGAGCTCGTATTCGCCCTGAAGCTGATCGATCTTGACCTTCTGAGCTTCCAGTTGCGCCTGTTCGGCCGCGTCGTTGATCTGGAGGCGCTCTTTATCGATTTCGAATTTAGCGCCGAGCTGCTCTGCCTTGACCTGGGAAATCCTGGCATCCGTGTTGGCCAGCAGGTTTTCCTTGGCTAGGGCGGTATCGCGGTCGGACTCCAGCTTGGCGGTATTATAATCGGCGCTGGTCTGGGCCGCGGTGGAGCGCAGATCGAGGAGGGTCTTGTGGAGCGTGACCTCGAGATTCTTGTAATCGGCCTGGGCCGCCTTCAGGGCAAACTCGGCGTCGAGCAGGGAGGTCTGGAGTTCCGGGCTGGAGAGAACCATCACCACTGAATCGGCCTTCACCGGCGTGCCGGGCCGGATCAGGATCCGCTCCACGCGGGCATCGGTGGTGGCCGTGATCAGCATGGTGTCTTCGGGGACCAGGGTGCCCAGGCCGTGCACCTCGCGGACCATGGCGCCGCGCTTGACGGTGTCAGGCCAGAGGGTTGAGAGTTCGACCGGGGGAGCGGCCGGTTTGAGGCCAATAACCCATTTGAAGAGCGCGCCAAACACCGCGGCAACCACCACGAGGGCGACCGTGAGCTTGATGATCTTGCGCTTGCGGGTGCCTTTGCGTTGGATGTCCATAGGTAGATTTCCAGATTGAGGAGGCACGGTGCCTGCCAATCCGCTCTAAGCCTAACATTATGACGCTTCAGCGGTGAGGATGGATAGCGAGGCGCCGGAGGTGTCCGCTTGTGGGACACGCTGTGCCTGGGTGGGACGGGGAAAAGGAGACTCCCTCTATCTAATTAATTACGATGCCGCGCTCATCCAGTAACTCGCCGGTTTGCGTGTACAGATTGAGGATGGCGGTACGCACGCCTACCTGGCTGGAGACCAACTGCGCGTCCGCGGAGGCGAAAGCTTGCAGTGCCAACACCACGTCCTGGTTCGTGTTGGTGCCCAACTGGTACTCCAGGTTCTGAGCATCCACGTTCTTGCGCTGGATATCCAACTGAATTTTTGCCAGCTTCAACTGTTCGATGGCGCCTTTCACATTCGTGACGGCATTGACGACGTTCAAGCGGGTCTGCTCCTGGGTGTTGCGCAGGTTGAGCGCGTCGGTCTTCTTGGTGACGAGAGAGCTCGCCATGGTCATGGCAGCCGTGCGGTTCTTGATGGGAAGAGTGAGCGTGAGACTGCCCATGTACGTCGGATAGCCGAATCCGAACATCTGGCTCAGGGCATCGCCCAAGCCGCCGGGAATCGGCTCTGCGGTGCCGGCGCCGAGCAGCGTGGATTGACTGGGTATATAGATACCGCCCTGCCCGGCTGTGGCGTACCGGGCGGAGAGTGCCAGGTTCGGGAGAAGGCCGTTCTTGGCGCTCTGAATTCCCAGTTCGTCATAGCCCAGCTTTTCGAGGGCGAGCTTCACGCTCGGGTTGGTGTTCAACGCCTTTTGCACTTCCAGTTCCGGGTCCGGGGCAACCGAGGCCGTCAATGCCTCGACGGGTTCGGTCAACTCGATGGGCAGCTTCCGGATCTCGGGATCCAGATCTGCGCCGATCTGGACCCGCAGCGCATCCTGGGCCCGAGCCAGTGAGAATTCAGCTTGCGACACTGAGACCTCGGCCGCCGCGAGCTGGCCCTGGGGGTTGTAGATATCCAACTCCGCGATGGCGCCCAAAGCGAGCTGTTTTTGTACAAACTCAAAATTCGTCTTGGAAGCGTCCCTTGTTTCCACCGCGACGCGCAGGCTTTCCCGCGCGGAGATGAGGTTCCAGTAGGCGGTCTCGGCGGCGTTGAGCAGATTCAGAATGGTGGAGGTCATGGTGAAATCGGTCTGCCTGTAGAGGCTCTCCGCCTGCATCACGGGGATGCGGTTCACGTACCGGCCGCGGTTCTGGAGCAACGGCTGCGTGACCTGGAATGTCAGGCTGGAGGCGAGGCTTGGGTTGTACGAGGACCGGCTGTTGCTATAGGAGTTCTTCGACTCGCTGAAGCTGACCGAGTAGTTCAATCCCGAGTCGAGCGTCTGGCTATACCCCATCGCGAACGGCTGGGACAAGCTCTTGGAAACGGAGCCCAGAGTGGCCGCCCCCGACAGAGCCGGGTTCGTCGGCACGCTGGTCTGGCGCGTGCTGGAAAAGCTGGCGGTAGCCGTGGGATCCCACTTTCCAAACACCGATACGATGTTGTTCTTGGGTATCTCCAAGGTGAGAAACTGCAACTGGATTTGGGTGTTATTGGCCATCACCAGCTCGATGAAGTTCTTGAGCGAGAGCTCGAGCTTGCCGCTCACCACGAAATCCTTGAGGCGAACGGGATCCCGGAGTTCCACCTTGGTGTTGGTCTGCTTGAACACCTCGCGGAAGTAGCTGGGTTTGGGAAAAGACGCCATTTGCGCAAACGCGCCGGCGGAAAGGAGCAACCCGGTAACAAAAGTTCGCAGCAGCATAGTTCTACTCGTAACGAATAGCCTCGATGGGATCCAATTTGGCGGCCTGTACGGCCGGATAAATGCCGAACAAAAGTCCGATAAAGACGGAGACTCCGAACGCGATCACGATGGAAGAGGTGGTGACGACGGTGGCCCAGCCCGCGGTTGAGGCGATAATCTGCGACAGCGCGAATCCGAACGCGATACCGATCAAACCGCCGGCGATGGAAATAAGCACGGCCTCCGTGAGGAATTGACGCACGATATCGGACTGGCGTGCACCGATGGCGCGGCGGATGCCGATTTCGCGGGTGCGCTCGAGGACCGTGGCGAGCATGATGTTCATGATGCCGATGCCGCCCACCAGCAGGGAAATGCCGGCGATGCAGATCATGACGATGCTGAAGATGGCCTGCGTCTGTTTTTTCTGTTCGAGCAGGCCGGCCGGGACGGTGACGGTGAAGTCGCCGGCGTCTTTATGCGTGGCCGCCAGGATGGCGGTGACTACGTTGGAGGTTTCGATGGAATCGACGTTGGGTTGTACCTTCATATAAATCCCGTCGATTTCATCTTTCAGATAGCTGGTCTGATCCTCGAAGCGGCGCATCACGGTGTTCAGCGGCGCGATGATCATGTTGTTGCGGTTGAGGCTCTGGACGCCTTCGACTTCGCTATCGGTGCCGGCCTGGGGTCTGAGGATCCCGATGATCTGCAGCCACGTGTCGTTGACCTTGACGTACTTGCCGAGCGCATCGCCGTACCCGAACAAGCTGACCTTGGCGCCTTCGCCGAGGACGCAAACGGGGGCGGAATCGCGGTTTTCGTCGTCGGTGAAGAAGCGGCCGCCGTCGGTCAGCTTGAGGCTGTTGATCTCGACGAAATTGGGGTAGACGCCGATTAGAACGGGCGGTTCCGCATTGGTCTTGGGCAGCAGCTTTTGCGGCTTGAACTTCTTGCGCGGTGTGATGGCCACCAGGTTTTGGACGTTTTCGGAGATGGCGCGATAGTCGCGAAAAGAGAGCCCGGGAGAAACCGCGCGGACGGTCTGCAGTTCGTTACGGTCGACGGCTTCGTGAGCGTCGACGATGATGTTGTTGACGCCGAGCTGATCGATGAAGCTCATCATCTGCTTTTGAGCGCCGGCGGTGATGGAGAGCATGGCAACGACGGCGCCGACGCCGAAGATCATGCCGAGCATGGTCAGCAGGCTGCGCAGCTTGTGCGCGAAGAGGCTGGCCAGCCCCATTTTCAATTCGGGAAGAACATGCCCAAACATATGTCTATTTCCCCCCCGGCATGGAGCTCATGGGGTTGCCGTTGGATTTCTTGTCGCTCTTTTCCTTCTTGGCGTTCTTGTCGGCGGTGGGATCGGCCAGGGCTACCACTTCCCCGGGTTGCACGCCGCCGGCAAGGACCATCATGGATTCGCTCTGCTTGAGGAGCTGAACTTCGCGGGGCGCGAATTTTCCGGTCTTGGCCTGCTGCACGAAAACCGTCGGTTTGTCGTTCTTGGTAAAGATCGCCTGGGCGGGAATGTGCAATGCATCCGGAATCTTCTCGACCGTGATTTCGACATCCGCCAGAAGGCCGGGACGCAGCAGCACTTGAACCTGGGAATCTTTTTCCGGCGGCAGGGGAAGTTTGGCATTGGCGCGGTCTTCATCGGAGAAAGGATTGCTGGAATGGGCCATCAGCGCCTGAATGGTATCCCTGCCGCCGCGGCCGCCGCGGCCCTGTGAATCGCCGCCCGGCTGGCCCGCGCCGCTTCCGCGCCCCTGTCCCCCACCCTGGTCCGACGGCCCGCGCCCGCCGCCGGCGCCCGCACGGCCGTCACCGCGGCCCGCGGCGGCATCGCCACGCCGCCCACCGTCACCGCCCCGCTGGCCGCCACCGCCGCCGCGCCGGCCGCGGCCGCCTTGGTCGTCACCGGTATCCTGGCCTTGTCCTCCGGACTGGCCGAACATCTCCGGGGTGGCGCCCGGCGCGCCTTGCAAGGGTGCAAAAAGCGCGGCGTTGCCGAGTTGCTTCTTGGCATTGGCTGCGGAGGTCGCCATGATGCGGTCCAAATCCGCCGGCTTCATCCCCAAGCCGGCCAGCAACTGGCGCATGTCGACGGCGAACACCACGTCGAACTTCTTGGCCGGATCGCCCGAAAACACGTCGGCCGATGCGGTCCCCGTCAGTGTCTTGATCCTGCCGTGAAACTGCTTGTCGGGAATGGAGTCCAGTTGCAGCAGGGCTTCCTGCCCTTCCACCAGGTTGGCGCGGTCCAGCTCGCCCACCTTGGCCCAGACCTCCACTTCGGAAAGGTCGAGCAATTGCGCCACCGGCATGCCGGGCGTCAGGGTATCGCCTTCGCGAATATCCGGCATCACCTGGCCGAAATTGAAGTTGCCGGCGCGATTCTGCTGGATCGAAACCAGACCGGTGATGGGCGCCAGGCTCTTGCAATTTGCCAGGCGCTGCTGATCGCGCTGAATATTCAACAGGCTCCGGTTGCGCGTCTCCTGCAAGACCGCGAGCTGCGAATCGGCCTGCTGCTGGCGCGACTTGATGTCCTCCTGGAGCTGCTTCAGTGCCTGGTTGGTCTGGGAGACGCTCAACAGATTCTTCTTGCCGTCGATCGCGTCAATGACGGGATTCATCTGCACCTGCAGCTCGGCCCGCCGCACGTTGTACTGGGTGGCCAGCAGCGATAACTGGTCCTGGCTCTGGGTGATGGCCATATTGGCCTTCTGACCCTTAATCTGTTCGTCCACCTGTTCGAGGCCCATCTTGTCTTCATCGAGGGTGGCCTGCAGTTCGGAATCGTCGTATTCGACGACCAGATCTTTCTCGTTGGCCAGCGAACCCGCCGGCGCCAGGGTGGTAACCTGCACCGTCCCGTTGAGGTTCGGCGCCGGGAGCATCACTGCCCGCACGGCGCGCAGCTCGCCGCGCGTGAAAGCGCGGATCACCACATCGCCGCGTTGAACTTTGGCGGTCGCGATCTGCTCCTGGTGCGACGGCAGCTTCTTATACCATTGGTAGCCATACCAGCCACCAGCCGCGAGAATTGCCAGCACCAATAAACGATAGAATGCCTTTTTCATGTAAACTGTTCCCGCCCGGAACAAACCGAACAAGCTGCTGAGAAAACCTTTTCATCAACTTGCGAAGCCTGTCCCGGCTCACATTTTCCTCTTGGCCCGCTTGGCCGCATCCGCCGGACTCTCCAAGGTGACGATCTCGCCTTCCTTGAGGCCGCCGGTAACGATGATGTCATCGTCGTTGCGTTTGCCCACTTCGATGTTTCGCACCACGAACCGCTTGCCGATCTGCACGTAGACCGCGGGCCTGCCGCCATTGTCGAAACTGGCCCGCGCCGGGATCAACAGCATGTTCGGCTCGCGCTCGATGATCACTTGGGCGCTCGAGCTCATGCCCGGCCGCAGCCGCTCGTCGAGGTGCTTCAAAGTAGCCCGCGCCGGGAAAGTTTTCTCGGGCGTAGATCCGCCTTTGTACACCAGGGCCGCGATTGGGCTGATGTAATCGAGCGTGGCCTCGAAATCCTTGTCGGGGATGGCGTCCACCCGCACCCTGACGTTTTGGCCGAGCTGGATTTTCCCGCGATCCACCTCTTCCAGCTTCAGATCGACATACAGCGAAGACAGATCCGGAATCTCCACGATTTCCGCGCCGTTCCAGACGTTGTCTCCCTCTTTGAACGGCGGCGTGGACTGGCCGAAAGTTCCCGAGGAGCGGAAGTTGGGAAGCACGATGGCGACGCCATCGGTGGGCGCGGTGAGCTTCATCATGTCCAGATACGACGTGGCGGTCACCAGGTCGCGCTGGCCCTTATCCAATCTCTGGCCAGTACGGGCGAGGTCGGCTTCGTTGCCCACCTGGTGGGCGTTGATGGTGGCCTTTACCTGTTCCATGCTGCCTTCGGCAACGCCCACCGCAATGCGGTTCTTTTCGCCGAGGACTTGAGAGAGCACTTCGGCTTTGCTGGCATCCAGCTTAGCGCTTTCCACGCCGTATTCGGCCTGGATCTTGTTCAGGGCGTCGGCGCCATCGGCCATCTTTTGGGTGGCTTGCAATTGCGTGATGTCACCCTGGATGGAGATCACCTGGGTGGTCTGCGTAATGACGTTCTGCTCCTGCGTGACTGGATCGAATTCCACCACCACGTCGCCTTTCTTGACGGGGATGCCGTTTTGCACCAAGTGGGTGATGCGCAGTCCGGGCGCCGCCGGCGCCTTCAATATGCTTGAGCGGGGGCTCCTGATATCGCCGCGCGCGTTCACGCTGATGACAAAATCGGCGCGGCGAGCGCGGTCCACCGCGACTTCCACTTCGGTGGTGGAGGTGAGGTGATAGGCGGCGTAGAGGCCGCCGCCGGTGGCCAGCAGGCCAATAGCCCAGGTGATAATTTTCACTCTGTGCGGGTTGGACTTCCCGAGGCGCGTCTTGGGTCTCTGATCTTTGGATGCCATAGTTTTTTCTCCGCGTCCCCGGCTGGCTACAAAGGCCGCTGGAGCGCCACCACGTCCCCTTTCTGCAAGCCGGACTCGATCGCCACATCGGTGAAGCTGCTCAAGCCGGGCTGGACTTGTTTCCTGGTCCAGCCTTCGGGGCCTTGCACGAAGACGAAAGCGCCGCCATTCTCCTCGAACAGAGCCGCCCGCGGAATCAGCACCGCGCTGGTCACCGAACTCAAGACTACATCCGCGCTCCCCGTCAGATCGGGGATGACGCGCGAGTCCATCTTGTCGACTTTCAGCAGAATCGGAATCTCGCCCACGTAGCCCGCGCGGAACGTGCTGGTCTTGGACATGGCCCCGATCCCCACCAGGGTTCCTGGGAGGCTCAGATCAGGATAGGCATCCAGATGGATGGTGGCCTTCATGCCCAGCCGCAGTCTCTCCGCGTCCACCTGATTCACGGTGGCGTTGAGGACCATGGAACTCGGATCGACGATGCTCAAGAAGGGCTGTCCGGCGTTCACCTGGTCGCCTTCGCGAACCTGGCCGTACTCGCCGTTGCGTACGATACTGGCCATCACGGCAATGCCATCCATGGGGCTTTTGATGGTCATTCGCTTGACGTTGTTTTCGGCGCGATGCAACTCGATGTCGGACTGCGAGAGGCTGAGCTCGGAGACGCGGATCTGGGCCTGCTGGGACACGTTCTGCAAGGGCACTTCGGTCAGCAGCTCTTTGTATTGTGCTTCAGTTTGTTCGACGTTCAGCTTGTACTGTTCTGCATTGATCGCGGAGCGGACGGGAATCGTTTGCAGATCGAGAAGCGCCTGCTGCCAGGACGCTTTGGCCGCGCGGACAGTCTGATCCAAAGCTTCCTTGGAGGCCGCCAGGTTGGCCATCATTTTCCTGACCGTGAGCTGGGTCTGGATGACGGTGTCCTTGTAGTCGTCCAATCGCTGGACCTGGTTGGTCGGGTCGAACTCGGCCACTACGTCATCCTTCTTGACCTGCGTACCGGCTTTGGCGAGGTGCAGCAGGATAAGATTGAAATCGGCGCCGCCGGGGCCACCTCCGCCGGCCGGGCCGGCGCCCAAGCTGCCGCCCATGCCGCCGCGATTCGTGTTGCTGCGGCTGCCCTGAATGCGAGGCGCCAGCAGGGCGGCGAAATTCTTCGCCGCGACAGTACCGGTGATGCGCACTTTGCGGTCGAGTTCTCCTACCACCGCGGCAACCGTGGGCACGGTTACGATGGGACCACCACCGCCGCCGCCGAGCGCCGATTGGTTCTTGAGATAGAGGGCGACACCCGCCGCGACGACCAGCAAAGCCAGGGAAATCCACAGCGCTTTCCGGCGCCGGCCCGGCTCCCGCGGAGGCACCACGGTCGGGCGCGGCACTTGCGGCGGTGGCGCGACTGGCTCCCGGCGCGGGTCGGGCGCAGGAACGCTACTTGAATGGGGTTGCATTATCCAAACCTTCCAGGCCAAAGGGCCCCACTACAACATACGCGGACAGTCCATCGGAAAAGACGATTTTCGGCCCGCAAAGGTTATGACTTGGCGGCCAAAAGTTCCATTTTTCCGGGGCGGTATATAACCTGTATTGGAACGCGCTTACACCAAGCCTGTCAAGTTGAGCCCTAAGTTCTAGAAAAGAAAATCAAAATCGACCGTAAATCGGCGCCCGCGATGACCAAAAAAATAACCGAACGCGGGGTCCGCGATGTTAACGTGGACGGCCTCGGGGTTGAAATGGTTGGTGAGGTTGAAACCGGACAAAGAGAAGCGCACGGAGTATTTAGGGGTGACGCGGATGTCCTTGGAAACCCGGGAATCCAATGAAAAGAAATGGGGAAAGCGATTCGAATTGGGTATGCCAGCATAGTCCTGGAAGACGTTGAGGCTGGAAAAGGGGAAGCCGCTGCGATATTCCACTACCGGCGCGATGCGGAAGGCCCGCGGCAGGCGGACAACACCCCAGGCCAGAAAGCGGTCCGGAAGGCTTGCAGGGAGGTTGGCGACCTGATTGGGGCGGATGATGGCCGCAGGGAAGCTACTCAGATAGTTATTGAAATCGTTGAGGTCGCCCCGGGCGCGGCTGTAGACATAGGAGAAATTCAATTGGCTGGACTTACCCTTCAACTGGTAGCGGACGGTGGCTTCAACCTGGCGGTAGCGGGCGGCGCCGGTTCCGGAAAGGAGGTAGCCGCCGGTATTTGTGGCCAAGTCGGGGCCTTCCGTGGTAACGGTGACAAGGCCATCGGCGTCGTTCTGGGAATAACCGATGCGGAGTTTGAGGTCGCGGACGATGGGCTGTTCGACCTGCACAGACCAGATATTGCTTTGGGGCGAGAAATTGCCGGGCACGGGTCCCTGAAAAATGAGCTCGTGATGGCGAAACACCTCACCGAGGGTGTTCTTGAAGAGGAACGGTCCGGAGGAGATAGCACCCGTAGTGGGGTCGTAGTATGTGAGGATCTCCCTGGGGTAGCTGGCGAAGCCGTAGATATCGAGAGGCACGCGGTCGTAGAACCAGCCGAAGCCGGCATGAACGATGGTGGCGGCGCCGGGAAAGGGGGACCAGGAAATGCCGGCGCGGGGCGCGAGGCGGAAGGATTCGGTGAGCTCCTGAGACTCGGCGCGCATACCGAGATCGAGGGCCAGGCGCGGCGTGAGGACCCAGTGATCCTGGGCGAACAAGGCGTAGCTGAAATCGGATATCTCAAATGGCGATCCGGGAGTGAAGGTGATGTTCTCAATCAACTGGCCGGTTGTGTTCAGTATATCGATGGGGTGCTTGGTAATAGCCCCGTCCTCATTGCTCGAGGCGAAATCGGCTCCGAACTTGAGGTTGTGAGTGCCCAGGTGGTGAATGGGCTTGGGAGAAAAGGCCGATCCCCCGGCGACGCGCGAGGCCTCGCGGTTCTGCTGCGCGAAATAATTGCCGCTATTGCCCGTGGGCGTGAGCACCAGATCGGCAGCGCCCTGGCTCCAGACTGCGGCGTCGAACCGCGTGACTGAGAAGACCGTTTCGAGCAGGCCGCCGAAGATCGTGAGGCGGTCGGCAAGGGTGCCGGTATAGTTGTGGGTATTAGCGTCGGGTGACGTGGGCTCGGGGTTGAAGTAGTCGATATTGACGTAAGCCAGGCGCTGGGGATCGACGTGGGCAGTGGCCGTGATGAGGTGGTGGTCCGAAACTACCCAATCTAATTGAGCAAACGAGTTGAAGCCCTGCTGCTTCGTCAGGTTGAAGGGGAAAGGCAGAGTGTAGACGGGGGTTTTGCGGACCTCGAAATCGACGCCTTCGGAGAAATAGAGTTTGCCGGCGATAATGGGGCCTTCGAAATTGAAGCGGGGGGTCGCGTCGCGGAGACCGCGCAACTGCCAACTGCGGATGAAGAATTCGGGGAGTGGATCGTTCAGTTCCCACTTCCATTCTTCGCCGCCGCGGCGGGTTTCGACGGTAACCAGGCCGGCGGTAAAGCGCCCGTACTCGGCGAGGTAAGGGGTCTGGTAAACGCTGACGGTTTCGACGCTATCAATGGGGACAGTGAGGCCGAACTGGCCGGTTGCGGGGTCGGTGACATCGGAGGAGTTGACGATCATGGCGCTGCGGTGTTCGGCGGCGGCGGAAATCATGAGGCCGCCGCCGGGCGAGCGAACCACGCCCGGAATCATGGGGAGGGCGTCGGAAACGGTGGCGGGCTGGCTGGGCAGATCCTTCGCGGCAACCGCGGTGAGGGTGGAAGGAGTGGCGGCCACCTGCTCGACGGGAGAGGCGGAGCTTTGCACTTCGACGGTGTCGCTATGGGTAAGGGTCGGGATAAGCGTCAGCTCGAGCGAAATGGCGGCGTTGGGGGCGACGTCGAGATCGGGCTTGCGGGCGGTTTCGAAATTGGCTCTGACGGCGGAGATTTCATAGCGTCCGGCCTCGAGAGCGGAGAATGTGGCATGGCCTTGGGGATCGGTCTGGGCGTGCGATACCAGAGTATGGCCGAGACGCAACTGGAGCTCGACGCCGGCGACAGGGTGGCCGGAGGAATCGGCTACGGACACACTGATGGACGCGCCCTCCTGAGACGCCATCGCGGCGCGGCCTAAGAGAGCCAGGGCCAGACACAGTGCTCGCAGTCCCATCACCCGCTCCGCCAGAGTCCTTCTCCTGGGTTTAACACAATTGAACGGACGCATGCGAGGCCAGGGGCTCATGCTATCGTGGAGACGGTGTCTTCGCCACTCAATTTCCATCTGGAGCAGTATGACGGACCGCTCGATCTGTTGCTGGACCTGATCCGTAAGCAGCAGATCGACATTAAAGACATTCCCATCGCGACGATCACGGCGCAATACCTGGAGTATTTGGACAAGGCGCGGGAGATGGATATCGACCTGGGTGCGGAATTCGTCTACATGGCGGCGACGCTGATTCACATCAAGTCGAAGATGCTGCTGCCACGCGATCCGGCGCTGGGCGAGGAGGCGGATAGCGGCGAAGACCCGCGGCAGGAGCTGGTGGAGCGGCTGCTGGAGCACGAGCGGTTTAAGAACGCAGCGGAGATGCTGCAACAGAAACGGATGATCGAAGAGAATGTCTGGTCGAACCCCCAGATGAAAGCCTTTGTGTCGGAAGACGACAATCCAGGGCTGGCGGTGGGGCTCTTCGACCTGGTGAAGGCCTTGAGCGCCATTCTGGAGAGGGCCAAGAACAGCCCGGTCTTCGAAGTGGAAACGGCGGACGTGACGGTGTCGGACATGATCCGCTACCTGAAGGAATGCTTTCTCGAAGCCGGCGCGAATGAGCCGGTCTATATTCTGCGGGTATTCGAACGGCAGCGGACGCGCCGGGCCATGATCGCGCTGTTTCTGGCGGTGCTGGAGCTGGTCCGGATGCAGGCGGTTGTGGTGGCGCAGAAAGATCAGTTCGGCGAAATCGCACTCGAGCGGCACGAAAATTTCGATGCGGTATTCGCGTCCGGATTGCCCACGGCGGCCATCGAAAACGACTACATCTAACGAACCGAGCATGGAAGAACTGGAACAACAAACCGGCGCAAAAGCAGAAACCGAAGCCGCAGAAACCGAGGCCCCGGCAACCGAGGCCCCGCAAGCCGTCCCAACGGAAGGACAGACCACAGAAGGCGATGGTCTGTCCCACCTTGTATCAATGGAAGAGCTGATGGCGGCAGGCCAGCCCGATGGGGACGCGGCGCCGGCGGTATCGCTCGAGGATGCGCAATTGCAGGCGGTGCTGGAAGCCATCATCTATGTGGCGGAGGAGCCGCTGACGGCGGCGCAGATGGCGGCTGCGCTCAACCAGCCGGTGGAACGGATTCGCGAGCGGATGGCCCTGCTGATGGCGGAGTTCGACAAACCGGAGCACGGTCTCGGGATCCGCGAAGTGGCGGGCGGGTACAAGCTCGGGACCAAGGCGGAGCATCACGAGGCGGTGCGGGACTTCGTAAAGAGCCTCAAGCCGCCGCTGAAGCTATCGTTGCCAGCGCTCGAGACGCTGGCGGTGATCGCCTACAAGCAGCCGGTGACCACGCCGGAGATCCTGGAAATCCGCGGCGTGCAGGGCGGAGGCGTGATCAAGACGCTGCTCGACCGGAAGCTGATCGCCGAGGCGGGCCGCAAGAACGTGATCGGCAAACCGATTCTATACAAGACCACGAAGGAGTTTCTGATCCAGTTCGGGCTGAAGGATCTGATGGAACTGCCCTCGCTCAAGGAGTTCGAAGAATTGGGGCGCATGGCGTTTGCGGAGAGCGAGCCCGAGGCGGCGGCCAAGACGGAGCAGGCGGAACTGGCACTGGAGGCTCCGGCGGAAGCGGCTCCCGAAGGGCCAGGCGTGGAAGCGGAAAGCCGGGAAAGCTGATGGCCGAAGAGCGGCTGCAGAAGATTTTGTCCCAGGCGGGCGTGGCGTCGCGGCGGCAGGCGGAAAGACTCATGACGGAGGGCCGCGTGACGGTCAATGGGACGGCGATCACGGAGCTGGGCTCGAAGGCCGACCTCGAGCGCGATCACATCAGAGTAGATGGCCGTCTGATTCACCCGCCCAAGCGGCAGATCTACCTGGCGCTATGCAAGCCCAACAACACGGTGACCACGGTGAGCGACCCGGAAGGCCGCGCAACGGTGATGGACCTGCTGCATGGCGTGAAAGAGCGGGTGTATCCGGTGGGGCGGCTGGATTATCACAGCGAAGGGCTGCTGCTGCTGACCAACGACGGCGATCTGGCGAACGCCATCATGTCGGCGGCGACGCACTTGCCGAAGACCTACGTGGTGAAATCGAACGGGGCGCTGACGAAGGATCAGGAGCAGAAATTCCGCGACGGCGTTCCGCTATCCGGGCGCCGCACCATGCCGGCGGGGCTGAAACTGATTCGCGATGCGGAGAACCCGTGGTACGAAGTGCGCCTGGTGGAAGGGCGCAACAACCAGATCCGCATGATGTTCAAACATTTCGGCCGGCTGGTAGAGAAGCTGCGGCGGGTGCGGATCGGGCCGATCGAGTTGGGGCCGTTGAAGCCGGGCGAGTTCCGCCATCTGACAATGGAGGAAGTGGCCAAGCTGAAGCACGCTGTCGAGACGGCGCGCAAGGAGCCGCACGGGCGGGCGGCGGAATGAAATGATCCACCGTTGGCATGTTCCATGGTTGGCAATGGTTGGAGCGGTGGCCCTCGTCAGCCTGGCGCAAGCACAGACCGGGGCGCCGGCCTCGCCGAGGTTCGAGGTTGCGTCAATCAAGGCTGCCAACCCTGCCGCGCCGCGAGGCGGTCGCCTTGCCCCCCTTCCCATAAATACCAAACCTGGACTGCTCACCGCCCGCAACGCCAGTCTGATGCAACTCATTCGAGGGGCCTACGGGATCGAAAACTATCAGATCTCAGGAGGTCCGGGATGGATAGGCTCGGCAGGGTTCGATGTTGACGCTAAGTCAACGGACGGCGCTGCCAGGGACCAGCTCCTGCTGATGCTTCGGGCCCTGTTGGCTGACCGGTTCAAGCTTCGATTCCACCGCGAGAGGAAGGAACTCGCTGGCTATGACCTGGTGGTCGAGAAAAGCGGCCCGAAGTTCCACACGGCAAAGCCGGAAGCTGACTCGGGGCCGAGCAAAACCGATCACATGCGCCTGAAAGACCTGCCATCCCTGGCCACCTATCTCACGCGTCTTAGCTCCGACCAGCCGGTGTTCGATAAGACTGGGCTCTCGGGGCAATTTGATATCGACCTGGATATCTCAAAGATCGTACAGGAGGCAACGCAGGGCGAACAAGCCCCTGACCCATCCGCAATGCGCGAACGCATGTTCGAGGCCACGGCGAATGCCATCCGGGATCAGCTCGGCCTCAAACTGGTGGTGGCCAAGGCGCCGGTTGAGATCTTCGTGATCGACCGTGCCGAGAAGGCCAGCGCAAATTAATCATGAAACAAATTGCCGAGATTCTGAAGTCTGCCCGGACCATCGCAGTGGTGGGACTGTCGCCGAAGCGCTACCGGCCGAGCTATGGCGTGGCGGAATATCTGCAGAAGGCTGGATACCGGATTATCCCGGTCAATCCGCACGAATCGGAATTGCTGGGCGAGCGGTGCTACCCGGATCTGGAAGCGATTCCCGAGGCGGTGGACATCGTGGACATTTTCCGGCGCTCGGAGTTTGTGCCGGAGATTGTGGAAGCGGCCATCCGCAAGGGCGCCAAGGTGATCTGGATGCAAGAGGGCGTGGTGCACGAAGACGCGGCGCGGCGGGCACAAGTGGCGGGGCTACAGGTGGTGATGGACCGCTGCATCCTGAAGGAACACCGGCGGCTGGGGTGAGGCGGAAGGAGCAGAGGTGCTTAGTGGCGGATGACATCGAGCAGGTTCGAAAAGCGGAAATGCAGCGGGGGCGCAGGCCGATTGATCTGGAGACCATTCAGGAACGAAAACGGATACTCGCGGCATTACGAGACATATGGAATGAGGGAACCGTAGAGGAGCTTCAAGACGCTATGCGCGTATACGGGCTTTCCGAGGAGACACCGGAGTGGAATGAGACTCTGCGGATTTGGAACGCCGAGCGCGGACGCCATCGGCGATAGCCTCGATGGATGCAATTCTGGCTTCCCGTTGTTCTTTCGAAAGGCCCTGGCTTTGATAGGAAAAAACCTCAGCCACTCGCTCGATTCCGCCCTTTCCTTTTAGTCCCAAAACTTCGCTCCTGTGGCTCGGGAGAATTCGTGCTCCCTAGAGTCAATAATTAATGTTGACACAAATCCATACAGGTTTTCAACCTGTTCCAGCGCCAAATGGCCCGATACCCGCAATTCTGGAGGCGTGGACACCATACCTGTAGTCCGGAAGACATTTTTTGACCCAGGAAACCGCGCGCTTTTCTAAGGCTTTACAGGGCCATAGATGGCCCGTTCCCATTCACTTTCCAGCAGCGCATTTTTAGGACACCACCAGCCGCTAGCATCCCACGTTTTTGGTCATAATCCCGGAACGGGGCGTGAGAACAAGAACACCCGAATCCAACCTGCCAGGAGGACCCTCCACTCCGTAACCACCGGCAACCCACCCCCGGCATACTTGCGCCAAGCCGTACTGATAAGATAGTCGTCACTTCCCGGAAGGAGAAAAGATGAGCCGAAAAACCTTTGTCGTTCTAGTGGGTCTGTGCGCGGCCGTTGGGCTGTATGCGCAGGATACGCCGCCCGATACGCCGCAGCAGCCGGCGGCCGGCGCAGGGCGGGGTGGGCGCGGCGGAGCCGCGGCCGCCAACGCAGAGCCGCAGCCCTATGACACCGTAATCACCAAAGACACCAAGAGCACCAAGGGCGTCTTCACGGTTCACCAGAAAAAGGAGACTTTTTACTACGAGATCCCCAAGACCGAACTGGGCAAGGACTTCCTTTGGAATTCGCAGATCTCGAAGACGGCCATCGGTGTGGGCTACGGCGGCGGCCAGTTGGCCGAGTTAGTGGTGCGCTGGGAACTGAAGGGCAACCGGGTGCTGCTGCTGGACGTGAACTACAGCGTCACGGCCGACCCCAAGTCGCCCATCGCGATGGCGGTGAAGAACGCCAACAATGATGCCATCATCATGGCGTTCCCGGTGGCTGCTTTCAACAAAGATGGCTCTCCCGTAATCGACGTGACACGGCTGTTCACCACTGATGTGGCGGAATTCAGCGCGCGCCAGCACCTGGGCGCCGCGGGTGTGGATGCCACGCGCTCGTTTATCGAGCACGTGACGCCATTCAGCGAGAACGTGGAAGCCGAAGTGACCATGACATACACCAACACCGGTGGACGCGGCGCGGCCGCGGGCGGAGGCCGCGGAGGCGGCTTGGGCGGCGGCACCATGCGCGGCTCGAGCGCCACCGTGGTGTTGCACCACAGCATGGTACGGTTGCCGGAAAAGCCCATGATGCCGCGGCTGTTCGATAACCGCGTGGGCTACTTCACAACCCGGACCATGGACTTCACGCACAACGAGTACAAGGTCGACAACGTGCAGTACATCGCCCGCTGGCGGCTGGAAAAGAAAGATCCCAACGCGGCCGTCTCCGACCCGGTGAAGCCGATCGTCTACTATATCGACGCGGCGACGCCGGTGAAGTGGGTGCCCTGGCTGATCAAGGGCGTGGAGGACTGGAACATCGCGTTCCATGAGGCCGGTTTCTCCAACGCCATCATCGCCAGGAAAATGCCCACGGCGGAGGAAGACCCGGCCTGGAGCCCAGAGGATGTGCGCCACTCGGTGATTCGCTGGCTGCCGTCCACCACCGAGAACGCCAGCGGGCCGCATATTTCCGACCCGCGCACGGGTGAGATCCTGAACGCGGACATCCAGTTCTATCACAACGTGATGGTGCTGGCGCGCGACTGGTATTTTACACAGGTGGGGCCGCTCGATCCGCGGGCGCAGAAACTGCCGCTGCCGGACGACCTGATGGGAAGGCTGCTGGAGTACGTGGTGTGCCACGAAGTGGGCCACACGCTGGGCTTCCAGCACAACATGAAGGCCAGCTCGGAATATCCGTTCGAGAAAATTCGCGATCCGAAGTGGGTCCACGAAATGGGCCACACGCCTTCGATCATGGACTACGCGCGCTTCAACTACGTGGCGCAGCCCGAAGACCACATCGATCTGGAAGACCTGGTGCCGCGCATCGGGCCGTACGATATCTGGGCGACCAAGTGGGGCTACACGCCGATTCCGGGGGCTGCGACGCCGGACGCGGAAAAGCCGACGCTGAACAAGTGGGCCAAGGAGCAGGACGACAAGCCGTGGCTGCGGTTCTCAACGGCCAACGCGGCCGGTTCGGATCCGGGCGATGAAACCGAAGCCGTGGGCGATGCCGATGCGGTGAAGGCGACCACGATGGGCGTGAAGAACCTGCAGCGCGTGGAAAAGATGCTGATGACCGCGACCGCCTGGAAAGAAGGCGAGACGTACGACGATTTGAGCGAGATGTACGGCCGGGTGATCAGCCAGTGGCAAACCGAGATGAATCACGTCACGCAGATCGTGGGCGGATTCAACAGCCAGGAAAAGGCCATCGGGCAGGAAGGCAGGATTTTCAGCCTGGTGGAAAAAGACCGGCAGGCGGAAGCGGTGAAGTTCCTGGTGGACAATGCCTTCACGACCCCGATGTGGCTGATCGACGAAGAGATTCTGCGGCGCATCGAAGCGGTAGGGGCGCTCGACCGCATCCACAACGCGCAGCAGGCCGTGCTGACGAGCCTGTTGAACAGCGCGCGGTTCGGGCGGCTGATCGAGCAGGAGACGCTGGACGGCACGCGGGCTTATTCGCCGGTGGAGTTTTTGAGCACGGTGCGCAAGGGCGTGTGGAAGGAACTGGACGCTCCGGCGGTGAAGATCGACGCGTACCGGCGCGGGTTGCAGCGTTCGTACCTGACCTTGGTGAACGCCAAGATCAATACCACAGCGCCCGCTCCGGCGGCAGCCGTTCCGGCGGGTGAAGAGCCGGCGCCGGCGCCGGGCGGACGCGGCGGACGCGGCGGCGGCGCTCCGGGAGACGAGAAGGGCATGTACCGGGCCGAGTTGAAGGCGCTGAGCGCATTGATCACGGCGGCATTGGCCAAGACAACGGATCACGAAACCAAGGCGCACCTGGAAGCTTCGCGGGACGAGATCGCGAAGATCCTGGATCCGAAGTTTCTGCCGGCGGCGCCGGCGGCGGCTGCGCCAGCGGGCGGCGGCCGCGGTGGAATTTATTTGAAGAACCGCTAGACTCGGCCGATAAGCTCCATCGGGGGGCAGGCGCATTCTGCCCCCGGACGGAGAGCAGTGCTGAGCTCAGAAACTGAAAGCAATAAGTTGTCCGAGGAGTATTCTCTCCGGCGAAATCCCTATCCCAGGAGAGATGCATGGTCCGCGGAAGCGTTTGGAGCAATGGCGCCCTGGCCGGCGCCATTCTTTTTTTTAGCGGGTTGAGCAGTGAACTGCACGGTCAGGTTCCGGCGCGGATCACCGGGCGGCCGGACAATTCGGTGGTGGTGCGGTTGAGCCACACGACGCATCCGGCCTTGAGCGAGGCGCGCGACCTGGGCCGGGTGGCGCCGAATCTGGGGATGGAGCGGATTCTGTTGCAGCTCCAGAGCAGTGCGGAGCAGGAGAGTGCGCTCGAACAGCTTCTGGCCGAACAACAGGACATTTCTTCCCCGCGGTACCATGCGTGGCTGACTCCCGAGGAGTTTGGCGAGCAATTCGGGGTGGCGCGGGAGGATTTGGACGCGGTGAGCGAATGGCTGGCCTCGGCCGGCTTTCAGGTAACGGGAATTGCGCCCGGCCGCCGCACCATCGAGTTCGGCGGCACGGTGGGGGACGTAGAGCGGGCATTCCACACCGAGATGCACAACTACGACGTGAATGGCGAGCGGCACATCGCCAACTCGACCGACCTTTCGATTCCCGAAGCGTTGGCTCGGGTGGTCGAGGGAGTGTCGCCGCTCAACGATTTCCGGGCGCGGCCGATGCATCACATGGTGCAAGCGGCGCCGGGAGCGCGGGGTGGGCCGTCGGAGGGGCCCGCTCCGCGAGCGGACCTTGGGAACGGGGCACACGGCATATCGCCTTACGATTTCGCCGCCATCTATGACGTGAGCGGTCTGTGGAGCGCGAACTACGACGGCACCGGGCAGAGCATCGCGGTGTTGGGAGAGACGAACATCAGGCTGAGCGACGTGGCGGCTTTCCGCTCGATGTTCGGCTTGCCGGCGAACCAGCCGCAGATCATCTTGAACGGCAAGGACCCCGGGGATGTGGGCGGGGTCCTCGAGACGGAAGCGGATCTGGATGTGGAATGGGCGGGCGCGGTGGCCAAAGGAGCCACCATCAAGTACGTCGTCACGGCGAGCTCGCTGACTTCAGACGGCATTACGCTCTCGGCGCAGTACGCGGTGAGCAACAACGTGGCCCCGGTGATCACGCTGAGCTTCGGGCTGTGCGAAGCGTCGATGGGCATGTACAACCAGATTTATAACGGCATGTGGCAGCAGGCGGCGGCACAGGGGATTTCGGTATTTGTGGCGGCCGGAGACAGCGGCTCGGCGGGCTGCGATACGCCCAGCCGGACGACGCCGGCACACGATGGGTTCGGGGTGAACGGGCTGGGATCGTCGTCCTACAACGTGTCGGTGGGCGGCACCGGGTTCAGCGACACGGCTTCGCCATCGACCTATTGGAACGCGAGCAACAGCGGCAACCTGGCGTCGGCCAAGGGCTACATTCCGGAAGTGGTATGGAACGAAAGCAGCTATACGGGTGTGGGCGTGGCGAGCAACAATTTGTACGCGGGCGGAGGAGGATCGAGCAATCAGTGGCCGAGGCCAGCCTGGCAGACTGGCGCGGGCGTGCCGACCGGGACGTTCCGGCTGGCGCCGGACGTTTCGCTCACGGCGGCGAGCCATGACGGCTACCTGATCGAGCAGGAAGGCGGGCTGTATCTGGTGGCCGGGACGTCGGCCTCGACGCCCTCGTTTGCGGGGATCATGGCGATCCTCAATCAATACACCGGGGCGCGCAACGGCAATCCCAACGCCAGGTTCTACAGCCTGGCGACGAGCACACCGTCGGCGTATCACGACATCACGACGGGCAGCAATGCGGTGCCGTGTGCCGGCGGATCGCCCAATTGCTCGGCCGGGCGGCCGGAAACCAACGTGGGAAAGTTGACGGGTTACAGCGCGGGTCCGGGCTACGACCTGGCCACCGGGTTGGGCTCGGTGGATGCCTACGCGCTGGCGCGTGGCTGGGGCGGCGCGCAGGTGGCGCCGACGATCACTTCTCTGAGCCCCAACCCGATGAAGGGGTCGAATACGGCCCAGGCGCTGACCGTCAACGGCACGGGTTTCGTGGCCGGGTTGAGCATCAAGGTGGGGACGCTGACATACGGGCCGTCGCAACTCACTTCGGTGAACAGCACGAAAGTGGTGCTGAACGTCACGGTCGGGACGGCGGCACAAAACCTGGCCGCCGAGGCGATCAATACGACTGGGCCCGTTTCCAACACGGCGACCTTGCAGGTGACCGGGCCGCCTCCGGCAATCGGCGCGCTGAGCCCGAACCCCATGCCGGGCTCCAACAGCGGGCAGCTATTGACGATCGCGGGGACGGGCTTCCAATCGGGATTGACGCTACAGATCGGTTCGACCAAGCTGACCAGCTCGCAACTGATGTCGGTGACGGCGACTCAAGTCCAGGTGGATCTCATTGTGGGGTTGACGACGCGCGCCTTCGCAGTGACGGTGACGAACCCCGACGAGCAGGTTTCCGGCAGCGTGAACTTCCAGGTGAACGCGCCGCCGGCGCCTTCCATCACAGCGCTCAGCCCGAGCCAGATGACCGGCTCCAACGCGGCTCAGACCTTGACGATCAACGGCTCAAATTTCCAACCGGGCACGGGCCTCACGGTGCTGGTGGGCGCTACCAACTATACGGGCAGCCAGGTGACGTTCGTCAGCGGCAGCCAGATTAAGGTTTCGGTGGTGATGGGCGTGGGAGCGAAAACACTGAACGTGAGGGTGACGAATCCGAGCGGGATGGCTTCGAATACAGTGATGCTGACCGTGAAGTAGGGAGCTGGTGTCTTCGACACAGAGCCGCGATCGTCAGGGAGCGGGGCCGCTACTAGTACTGTGACCGACAGAATTCGTTCCGTCGTCCGGCAACCGCTCTCTTACGTTCGCGGCTCTGATCCGAGCCGACTTCTGACTCCTGCGGTCCCGCAGGGGCCGTCTTACCAAACCCGGCAGGCGTTGGGCGGAGCCATGGGCTGGCCGGGTTTGCAGGAAAACGCCTCCTGGAACTCGGGCATGTTGCGGATCACGCCGTCAACGCGGAACTGGGCCGGCGAATGGGGGTCGGTCTGCACTTGCAGGCGGGCGGATTCCTCCCGCTGGTTGGTGCACCAGATCTGACCGAAGGAAAGGAAGAAACGCTGCTCGGGCGTGTAGCCGTCGATCTTGTCTTTCTTGTCGCCGATGGTGTTGAGTAGCGCCATCAGGGCGATGCGGGCGCCGCCGTTATCGGCGGTGTTTTCGCCGAGAGTGAGCTTGCCGTTGACGTAGGCGCCGGGAGCGACGGAAAAGCCGCTGTACTCGTCGGCGACGCAGGCTTCGCGTTGCTGGAACTCCTCGGCGTCCTTCTTGGTCCACCAGTCTTTGAGGTTGCCCTGGGGGTCGAACTGGCGGCCCTGGTCGTCGAAACCGTGGGTGAGTTCGTGGCCGATCACCATGCCGATGCCGCCGAAATTCACGGCGTCGTCGATGTCGTTGTAAAAGAACGGCGGCTGAAGAATGCCGGCGGGGAAGTTGATGTTGTTCATCTGCGGGTCGTAGTAGGCGTTGACGGTGGGCGGAGTCATCTCCCACTCGCCGCGGTCGAGCGGCTTGCCGATCTTGTTCAGCACGCGGTGGAATTCGAATTCGTCGGCGCGGAGAGAGTTGCCCAGGGCATCGTCGGGCTTGATAACGACGCTGGAATAATCGCGCCAGCGGTCGGGATAGCCGATCTTGTTGGTGATGGCTTTGAGCTTGACCAGGGCCTGCTGTTTAGTGGCCTGGCTCATCCAGGTGATTTTCCGGATGTCCTCGCCGAGGGCCTTTTCGAGGGCGTCCACCATCTTGAGCGTGCGCTGTTTGCCTTCGGCGCCGAAGGTGAGGTCGACGTACTTGCGGCCGAGGGCTTCGCCGAGCTCGCCGTCGGTAAACGAAACACAGCGCTTCCAGCGAGGCCGCATCTCTTCGGCGCCGCTGAGAGTCTTGCCGAAAAAGGCGAAGTTTTCCTGAGCGAACGCCGCGGGCAGCAAGCGAGCTTCGGCGTGCAACGCGTGCCAGGTCAGATAAGTTTTCCAATCAGCCAGAGAAGCACCGTCGATTTGCGCGTTGATGCCCTTCACAAAATCGGGATAGGAGACGTTGATGCTCGTGAAAGCGGGCGCGGCGGCGGCCGTGAAGTATTCATTCCAGCGGAAAGCGGGCGCGAGCGCGGCCAGTTGCTGGCGGGTCATCTTGTGATAGACCTTCTCGGGATCGCGGCGGGAGACGAGATCGAGCGAGCCTTTGGCCAAAGCCGTTTCGAGCTTCATGACGGTGGCCGCATCGGCGGCTGCCTGTTCCGGCTTTTCGCCCGCCAGCTCAAACATGCGCCCGACGTGGGCGACGTATTTCTGGCGCAGCTCTACGGACTTGGCATCGTCCTTCAGGTAATAGTCGCGGTCGGGAAGACCGAGGCCGCCCTGGTCGAACTGGGCGATGACGGAGTTGGAGTCTTTGAAGTCTTGACCGGAACTGAACTCGAACAAGGTGGCGATGCCCATGCCGTGGAGGCGGGCGATCTCCTGGGCGAGCTGCGGTTTGTCTTTGAGGTCGCGGATGCGGGCCAATTCCGGTTGGAGTGGCGCGAGGCCTTTGGCGTCGATGGCTTTCTCGTCCATGCAGGCGCCGTAATAGTCGCCGATCTTCTGCGCGACGGCGTCGCGGCCAGGCGCGGGTTTGGCGGCTTCTTCGAGGATCTGGCGCAGTATATTCTGATTGCGCTCCTGGAGTTCGTCGAAGCGGCCCCATGAGGCCTGGTCGGGCGGGATGGGATTCTTCTTCATCCAGGCGCCGCAGGCGTACTGGTAGAAATCGACGCACGGATCGGCGGACCGGTCGATGGCACTCAGATCGAAGTGAATGGGCGTCGAGTTTTGCGCGGGGGTCTGTGCGGAGAGGGCGCAGAGGAAGAAAGACGCAACGAGTGTAACTCTGAACAAGGTGGACTCCTCTGTTTCACTGTAGCGCAGGAGCAAGCGGGCGAATAAATAATCCGCCTGGGCACAAGTGTTATACTGCACGCTGTAACTTCAACGGACGCTATGGCCAGCATACTGATTCGAAAACCAGTCAACACGATTATGGAAGAAGCCGGAGAGGTGGGCGAGCACTCGCTCAAACGGGTGCTGGGCCCCGTGAACCTGATCACGCTGGGGATCGGCGCGATCATCGGGGCTGGCATTTTCGTGCTGACGGGGACCACCGCGGCGCAGTACACCGGGCCGGCGATTGTTTACTCCTTCATCCTGGCAGGCGCGGGGTGCGCGTTCGCGGGGTTGTGCTACGCGGAGTTCGCGTCGTTGATTCCGATCGCGGGATCGGCGTACACCTACGGGTACGCGACGCTGGGCGAGTTGTTTGCGTGGATCATCGGATGGGACCTGATCCTGGAATATGCCTTCGGCGCGGCGACGGTGGCTTCGGGATGGAGCGCCAACGTGATTCTGCTGCTGCAACATCTGGGCATCCCTGTGCCACCGCAACTGGCGGCGACGCCGGGCACGGACATGGTGCAATACGAAGGCATCTGGCGGGCGGCGAGCACGATTCCCGACTCCGTGAACCTGGCGACCCTGCCCCACGTCGCCGCAACCTTCAACCTGATTGCATTCCTGGCGATCTGCCTGGTGACGACGGTCCTGGTGATCGGCATTAAAGAGTCGGCCAATTTGAACACGGCGATCGTGTTCGTGAAAATAGGGACGGTGCTGGTGTTCATCGTGGTGGCCGCGATGTATGTGCTATCGCATCGGGCGCAGGCGTCGGCCAACTGGACTCCCTTCATTCCGCCCAATACAGGCAAATTCGGCCAGTTCGGCTGGTCGGGGATCGTGCGCGGGGCGGGGGTGATTTTCTTCGCGTACATCGGATTCGACGCGGTATCGACGGCGGCGCAGGAAGCCAGGAATCCGAGGCGGGACATGCCCATCGGCATCCTGGGCTCGCTCGCGATCTGCACGGTTCTATACCTTGCGACCTCATTTCTGCTAACCGGCGTGGTTAAGTACACGCACCTCAACGTGGCGGCTCCGGTGGCGGTCGGGATGGAGGCCACGGGCAGAGCGTGGGGCACGTACCTGGTGCTGGTGGGAAGCATTATGGGGCTGAGCACGGTGATGCTGGTGATGCTGTTGGGCCAATCGCGCGTGTTCTATTCCATGTCGCGTGACGGCCTGCTGCCGGAATGGGCGGGCAAGATCCATCCCAAATTCCGCACGCCGTACATTTCCTCGATTACGGTGGGGATTTTCGTAGCGATCTTCGCGGCGCTGATCCCAATCGGAATTCTGGGCGAACTGGTAAGCATCGGGACGCTGCTGGCGTTCGTGATTGTGTGCGCCGGGGTGTGGATTCTGCGGCGCAAACAACCGGAGCTGCACCGTCCGTTCAAGACGCCGATGGTGCCGCTGGTGCCGATTCTGGGCATCCTGATTTCGCTGGGGCTGATGGCGGGCCTGCCGTTCGCGACCTGGCTGCGTTTGCTCATCTGGCTGGCGATCGGGATGACGATCTACTTCGGCTACGGGCGGCGACACAGCAAAGTGGCGCGGGCAGCGGAGCGGAAATAGGCTCTTAGCCGGCCATTCCTGGCTGGATCACTGGCGTCTCAGCCTCCCAAACCGCGCGGGCTATTATGGTTGATCAGTGGCTCGACCATCCAGAAGAAACCGACGTCCCGATTCATCGCGCAACATCCCGCCTCAACCCGTTGTCCAGCCTCCGCAATCCTCCGCCCGCCTGCGGCCAACCATGCGTCATGCGCTGCTGCTGGCGGCGCTGTGGACTATGGCGCTTTTGGCCTACTCCAATTCTTTTACCGCGGCCCTGACTTTCGATTCCAACCGCGTGATCCTGCAAGACACCCGCATCCGGGCCGTCACACCCGAAAACAGCCACCTGATCTGGACCCAGGACTATTGGTATCCCACATTGGCTGGCGGCCTCTTTCGCCCGCTCACCACCCTGTCCTACCAGTGGAACTATGCCGTGCTCGGCAATGGCCCCCACCCCGCCGGCTACCACTGGGTCAATCTCCTGCTGCACCTTGTCAACATCGCCCTCGTGTACCTGGTGGGCCTGCTCATCTTCGAAGCTCCCTGGCCGGCGTTCGCCATGGCTGCGCTCTGGGCTCTTCATCCGCTCCTCACCGAATCCGTCACCAACGTGGTGGGCCGCGCCGATCTGCTGGCGGCCTTCGGCGTGTTGGGGGCCCTAGTTTGCTACACGCGCAGCGCGGCCACAACCGGATGGCGCCAAGCCGCGTGGCTGGCGGCAACGGCGGCGTCGAGCGCCGTCGGGATCTTCTCCAAGGAGAGCGCCATCGTGGTGCTAGCTGTGGCGCCGGTCTACGACCTGGCCTTTGGACGGGCCGCCACGTGGCGCTCGCGACTTCCCGGCTATGCCGCCCTGAGCCTGCCGGTTCTCGTCTATTTGCAAATACGCAGCCATGTCCTCGGGAACCTGCCTTCTGTGGTGACTTCCTTCGGCGATAACCCGCTGGTGGGCGCCGGCTTCTGGACAGCCCGCTTCACCGCCGTCAAAGTAATCGGCAGATACTTGTGGCTGCTGGTTTGGCCCGCGCATCTCTCGGCCGACTATTCCTACAACCAGGTGCCTCTCTTCCGGTGGAGCTTCGACAACCTGGAAGACTGGAAGGCTCTGTTCGCTCTGGCGATGTGTATCGCTGCTGGCGCTGCCGCGGTGGCGGCCTGGCGCCGCGCCAAGCCGGTCTTCTTCTTCATCGCTTTCTTTCTTGTCGCGCTATCGCCCACCGCCAACCTGGTCATTCTGATCGGCACCATCATGGCCGAGCGGTTTCTCTACCTGCCGTCCATCGGCTTTGCCGGTTGCCTCGTATGGTTGGCGGTCGAAGCCCGCAGGCGATGGCCCGCCATGCGCACGGCGGCTCCGGCCATGCTGGCCGTGGTCTCGCTGGCACTGGCCGCCCGAACCTTCGCACGAAACTCCGACTGGCGCGACGAACAGAGCCTCTGGGCCAGTTCCGTGAAGGCCTGTCCAGGGAGCTACAAGACGCACACGGACCTGGCGCTAGCCAACATGTCTTTGACCAACCAAGCTGGATTCGAGATCGCGCAAACCGAGTTGGAGCGCGCCCTCGCGATTCTCGGACCGCTCCCCGACCATCTGAACCCGACCCCGCCTTGGGCCACCGCCGGATTCTTCTATCGCCTCAAAGGAGACATGCTCGCGCAAAGCGACGGATCCAAGCCGGGATACGACCCTCACATCAACCCCTGGTATCAAAAATCGCTCGAGATCTTCTTGCGTGGAAAGCGAATCGATGAGGCCTGGAACCGCGCCATGAAGCAGCGGAACCTGGTGGATGGCAAGCCCGTCATTGATTTCGGATGGCCGCAGTTGTATCTGGGACTGGGCCGGCTCTACCAGCGGCTGCAGGAACCGCAACAGGCGCTGGAAGCCTTTCAGTACGGCCTCTCAATTCGCGCGCAGCCCGAGTTCTTTGAAGAAATCTACGCCACATGGCGCAGCCTGGGAGACCCTGAGAGAGCCGTGGAGGCATTAATGGAGGGCCTGGCTGTGGATCCCACACAAACGCAGTTGGCGTCCGGCATCGTGCAGTTTTATCGCGAGACGGCTCCCATGAGTTGCGCCCTGACCTCCGCCGGCGACTCCGTGAGCCTGAACCTGGGCTGCCCGCTAGTGCATGACCACCTGTGTGGAGCGTCGCAACACCTGGTCGAGCGATACAGCCAACCCGGCCACCAGGCCGAGCGAGACGCCATCATCGCAGGCGCTGTCCGAACCCTGGGCTGTCCCGCCGAAATGTTCAGATAGGCGCTACTCAATTCTTCAATAGCCGGCCGATTCTCGCTCTCATTTGCCCTGCACCGGCCCAGTACTGTGACCGATAGAGTTCGTTCCGTCGTCCGGCGACCGCTCTCTTACGTTCGCGGCTCTGATCCGAGCCGGGCCCAGAAGGCACCCCGTCAGCAGGCGGTGTTCCAATAAGGGCCAAATCTCGCGGTCAGACGCCCCAAGCTACTTTTTCTTGCTGACCACGGGCTTCGGGCTATTGCGGGTTGCCTCGCGGATGAAATCCACTTCTTCCTGCCGGTAGGGAGTGCCGTTGCTGCGGAAAATGTCCTGGAACCACACGGCCGGCTGCCGGTCGATGTAGGGCGTCTGCCAGGAATCCCACGGCAGGAACATCTGCCTTTTTCCCGCAACCAGGCTCGCGGTCAGCGCCGCAACATTATATTTCTCCGCGATGGGGAGAATCGCCTCGATGGTGCTGCCCTGGCTGCGCGCCAGAAACCCCGTGCACAGCACCGGCCGCCCATACGCCTGCAGCCATTTGACGCGCTTCTCGAATTCCTGCGGCCCCTGGTAGTTCTGGAACGAAATGACGTCGGAGCGCTCGATCTGGATCTTTTCCACCGGGCCCAGTTTATCGGCACTCGACCAGTCGCCCTTCCACACGCCGCTGGTGATCGGCTGCGTCGGCAAGCCGGCGCGGGCGTAATCGAAAAGCTTCGGCAGCAGCGCCAGCACTTTCTCGTTCTTGTTGACCGGCTCCGATTTCCCGAACGTTCCAGGATTCAGATTGTCCGGCTCGTTCCACAGGTCCCAAGCCAGGACGCGCTTATCGATGGAAAATGCAGCGATGATCTCCTTGACGTAAGAGAACAGCCGCTCCGTCTGCTTCTCATCGGTCAGGCCCCTGGCTCCCGGGCTCTGCGCCCATAATGAATCGCGCACGCCGGGCCTTGGGTTGCGCTGCGCTCCGGCTTCGGGAAACGGATCTCCGGAGGAATCGAACAACACGAAGATCACGCGCATCTTGTGCTCGTCGGCCAGTTTGAGCAGCTTGTCCATGCGCCTCTTCAGACCACCCGAATCGTTCTTAAAGAGCAGGTCGTGGAGGAAGACGCGCATTGTGTTCATCCCCAGGTCCTCCGCCCACTTGAATTCCAGGTCGATACGGTCCGCATCGAAATACTGCGGTTGCCACATGTCGAACTGGTTCGCCGTATTGCTCTGAATGTAATCGCTGCCCACCAGCCAAGGCTGGCGCGCGTACCATTCGTTGGCCTCACCGGGCGTCCATTGGTGGCTCTGGGCCAGGGCGGCCGAGGTAAAAAGGACAAGGCCTGGAAGAAATAGTCTATTCATTTTCCCGAAGCAACTCGCGAGAAGACTGGCCCGAAGATAACGCGTTACAGGCGCAAACGTCAAGAGCGCCCCGGACCTGGAAGCCGGCGATGTTATCCTGAAAGCACCACACCATTTTAACTGGACGTAAGCTCCGAAAGTCGGTTTCATCCGTGAAAGTCGGTTTTATCAGCCTGGGTTGCCCCAAGAATCTCGTCGACAGCGAAGTCATGATGGGCCAACTCGTCGCCCGAGGCCACCAGTTGACGCATCAGCCCGACCAGGCCGACGTCCTGGTGGTCAACACCTGCAGTTTCATCGACCCCGCCAAAAAAGAATCCATCGACACCATCCTTGAAATGGCCGAATACAAAAAGATCGGCCGTGCCCGCAAGCTGGTGGTCGCCGGCTGCCTGGTGGAGCGCTACCGCGGCGATATCCGCCGCGACATGCCCGAGGTCGATGCCCTCATCGGCACCAATGAGCTCGAAAGCATCGTCGCCATCTGCGAAGGCATGGAAGCCCCCACTAGCCCTTCCGAGCCATACCTCTATCACCACCTCACGCCGCGCGTGCTGGCTACGCCCTCCCATTTCGCTTACCTCAAGATCGCCGAAGGCTGCGACCACCCCTGCACCTTCTGCGTGATCCCTCAGTACCGCGGCAATTTCCGCAGCCGCCGCTTCGAGTCGGTGGTCTCCGAGGCCACCCGCCTGTTCCAGCAGGGCGTGCGCGAGATCAACCTCATTGGGCAGGACACCACCTGCTACGGCGAAGATCTCGGGCTCTCCGACGGCCTGCCGCAATTGCTGGCGCGCCTGGCCGAAATTGAAACGCCGCACGAAAAATGGATCCGCTTTCTCTACGCCTATCCCAATAAGGTGACCCAGCGCCTGCTCGATACCATCGCGGCGCACGCCGCCTTGACCAAATACATCGATATGCCGCTGCAGCACTCGAGCGCCCGCGTTCTCAAGCGCATGAAGCGCGGCTCCTCCGGCAGTCTCTTCCTGAAACTCCTCGAGCGTATCCGCCGCACCATCCCCGGCGTGGCCATCCGCACCAGCATGATCGTGGGCTTTCCCGGCGAGACGGCCGAAGATTTCACCGAGCTCTGCCAGTTCGTCGAGGCCGCCAGGTTCGACAACCTGGGCGTCTTCGCCTATTCCGACGAAGATACCAGCGCGAGCTACGCTCTGGATGGCAAGGTGGACGGCCGCACCATCCACAATCGCCGCCGCCATCTGATGGCCATCCAACGCAGGATTTCCCGCGGCCGCAACCGCGCCTTGGTGGGCGCCGAAGTTCCCGTGCTCATCGAAGGGCCGTCGGAAGAGACCGACTTGCTGTGGCAGGGCCGCATGCCCACGCAGGCCCCCGAGATCGACGGGGTGACGCTGATCAACGATTTCGAAGGCGACGAACCGCGCGCGGGCGAAATCCGCCGCCTTCGCATCACCGAGGCGCACGATTACGATGTGGTGGGGACGCTCGTTCCCGCAACCGAGCGGGCTCCGCGGATGCTGCCGCAACTGGTCCAGATCGGCCTATGAATTGTCCCATCTGCAAGAAGGAAGTCAACCTCGGCGACCCGGATTTTCCGTTCTGCGGCCCGCGTTGCCGCATCATCGATCTGGGCAACTGGGCCACCGAAAAATACGCAATCCCCGCCGAGCGGCCGGAGCCGGGACAGCCGGAATCCGAAGATGACTAGTACTGTGAGCGATGGAATTCGTTCCGTCGTCCGGCAACCGCTCTCTTATGTTCGCGGCTCCGATCCGAGCTGGGCCCAGAGGGCACCCCGTCAGCAGGCGGTGTTCCAATGAGGACTAAATCTCGCGATCAGATGACTAGTTCTTCGTGGCGCACGCACTCGGGTGTGGCGAGATATGCCTGCTAGAAGGCCCACACGCCCGCCCCTGACCCCCGCCACCCTGCTCGCCACCTGGTTCGGGTGCGGTTACAGCCCCAAGGCTCCCGGCACGGCCGGGTCGCTCGCCGCCCTGCTGATCGCCATCGCGCTCCGTCATTACCTGGGCTTCACAGCCCTTGACTTCCTGCTGCTGGCCGCCATTCTCTTCCTGCCGGCCGTGTGGGCCGCCGGGGTAACCGAGCGCGCCAGCGGCCTCAAAGATCCGCAATTCGTCGTGGTGGATGAAGTCGTCGGGCAATGGATCGCGCTGGCCGGCGCGGCTTCCCTCAACTGGAAGAGCTTTCTGGCGGCCTTCGCGCTGTTCCGCCTCTTCGATATTTGGAAGCCGCCGCCGGTGCGCCAACTGGAATCTCTGCCCGGCGGATGGGGCATCAACCTCGACGACGTGATGGCCGGCGTTTACGCGGCGCTTGTGTTATGGGCAGCCGCACGCTTTAATCTATATTGAGATTGAGGATGACATTGCGGAAACCACCCGAACCCCGTCCCACGATCGCTCAAGTCAGCCCGGCGGCGGCCATTGCCGGCGGCGAATTGCAGATCCGCGGCAAAGGGTTTGCCCAAAACCAGCGGCCCCGCGTCACCATTGGCGATGTGGGAGCCACGGTAGTGATCGGTTCCGATTCCTTCGTCATCGCCCGCGTGCCGGAAGGCGCCTTCGCCGGCGGCCTGGTCATCGAGAACGGCTCGCATTCCAGTGAATCCTGGGCCTGCGATATCGGCGTTCTCATCGCCGAAAGCCTCCACCCGGTCTCCAACCCGGCCGTCGATTCGTTCGGCAATATCTACACCACCTTTAGCGGGTCGCGCGGCCAGAAGGTCGCCGTGGCCGTCTATAAAATCGATCTCAACCTGAACACCAAACCGTTCGTCAACGAAATGATGAATGCCACCGGCCTCGCCTTTGACGCCGCCGGCATGCTTTATGTCAGCAGCCGCTACGACGGCATGGTCTATCAGGTCACGCCCACCGGCAACGTGTCCGTATTCGTGGAAGGCATGGGCGTCGCGACCGGCCTGGCCTTCGACGCCCAGCAGAACCTCTATGTAGGCGATCGCGCCGGAACCATCTTCAAGATCAGTCCCGACCGCCAGATCTTCGTCTTCGCCACACTCGAGCAATCCATGGCGGCCTACCACCTGGCCTTCGGCCCCGATGGCTATCTCTACGTCACCGGCCCCACTACTTCGAGCTACGATTGCGTCTACCGCATTTCCGACCACGGCGAGGTGGACGTTTTCTACCGCGGCCTCGGCCGCCCGCAAGGAATGGCTTTCGACGACGAGGGCCGTCTGTATGTCGCGGCTTCTCTCGCCGGACGCAAAGGCGTGGTCCGCATCCAACCCGATCGCCAGGCCGAGCTTTTCCTCTCCGGCCCCGGCATCGTGGGGTTAGCCTTCACGCCTTCGCGCTCCATGGTCGTCTCGACCACCAACGCGGTCTATCGCGTGGACGTCGGGATCAAGGGCCGGCCGCTGGTCTGATGGACGCCGAAATCATCGCAGTCGGCTCGGAAATGCTGACCGCCGAGCGAGTCGACACAAATTCCCTCTACCTCACCGGCGAGTTGAACAATCTCGGGGTCGAAGTGGTCTTCAAATGCGTCGTCGGCGACCACCGCGATCGCCTGGCCGATGCCGTGCAGCGCGCCTTGGGCCGCTCGGCCATCGTCATTCTCTCCGGCGGCCTCGGCCCTACCGAAGACGACGTCACGCGCGAAGCCGTCGCCCAGGCGCTCGGCCGCCCTTTGATTTTCCATCCGGACATCTCCGCCGCTCTCGAGCAGCGCTTCGCCCGCACCAAACGAAAAATGTCGGAGCTCAACCAGCGCCAGGCTTTCGTCATCGAAGGCGCAGAGGCCTTGCTCAACGACCGCGGCACGGCGCCCGGCCAGTGGATCGAGGCTTGCGGTTCCGTCGCCATCCTGCTTCCCGGCCCGCCTCACGAGTTGAAATCCATGTTCGAGCGCGAATGCCTGCCGCGCCTGCAAAAACTGGTTCCGCGCCAGGCGATTCGCACCGCATTCCTGCGCATCACCGGAATGCCCGAATCCGATCTCGACGCGCTCATTTCCCCGGTGTACAAGAAATACCGGAATCCGGTCACCACGATTCTGGCCGCCAATGGCGATTTGCAAGTCCATTTGCGCGCCCGCTGCTCCACCGTTGCCGAAGCCGAAGCCCTGCTGGCCGAGGTGACCGCTCCCATCGCGGCGCTGCTTGGCGACCGCCTTTACTCGCGCACCGGCGAGCCGCTCGAAGTGGTGGTCGGCGATCTCCTGCGCAGCCAGGCGGCTACCGTTGTCGTGGCCGAAAGCTGCACTGGCGGTATGCTCGGCGCGCGTTTCACCTCCACGCCCGGCAGTTCCGATTACTTCCTCGGCGGCTTCATCACGTATTCGGACGCGCTGAAAACCAATCTGCTCGGCGTGAGCCCCGCTACGCTCAAAGAATTCGGCGCCGTCAGCCCGGAGACCGCCGAAGCGATGGCAATTGGCGCGCGGGCTCGCACCGGCTCGACCTGGGCATTAGCCATCACCGGCATTGCCGGACCCGGCGGCGGCACCGAACAGAAGCCCGTCGGCCTGGTTTACGTAGCCGTGGCCGGCGCCGCCGGCGCATTAGTCATCAACCGCCATTTCCTAGGCGATCGCCAGCGCATCCGCGTCTTCACCACGCAAATGGCGCTCGACCTGCTCAGACGACGGATCGCCGGGCTGGCGTAAGTATCACCTGGCCCGCGCCAGCACCACCGTCACGTCATCCGGTTGTTCCGCATCGCCGATCCAATCCTCGACCGCGCCGGTGATCGCATCGCCGATGCGCGAGAGCGGCTCGTCGCGATGCTCCTGGACCAGTTCGATCAGCCGTTCCTCGCCGAATTCGACGGACCCGCTCTCCGGTTCCGTGACGCCGTCGGTGAATGCCACCAGGGTATCGCCAGGTTGCATCGCGATCGTGGATTCGCCATAGGTCGCGCCATCGAAAAGACCGACCACCGTGCCGGAGGTTTCGAGGCGCGAAACCCCGCCGTCTTCCCTCAGCATAATTGGCGGCAGGTGGCCGGCATTGCAATACGTCAGCTCGCGCGCTGACCCGTCATAGCAGCCCAGGAACATGGTGGCGTATTTCGCCGCCGGAGTGCTGCGAAAAAGCTGATAGTTCAGGGTGGTCATCAACATGCCCGGAGTGAGTTGCGATTGCGTGATGCCGTCTCCCCGGTAGTACATGCGCGGATCTCGACGGGAGAATTCGCCGGCTCCCACTGCGGCCGGCGTCAATATCATTTCGGGCTCCTGCGAATACGCGCGAACGAAGGCATGCACGGTGGCCATCAACAGCGCCGCCGAAATTCCTTTCCCGCTGATATCGCCCACCGCCAGCACCAGCCTGTCGGCGCCCAGCGGAATGAAGTCGTAGTAATCGCCGCTTACCGAGCGCGCCGGACGGCAGACGCCGTAGACCTCCAATGAGCTAAGCTCGGGGAACTCGTGGGGGAAGAGCGACTCCTGCACTTCGCGCCCGATGGCCAGTTCGCTCTCCAGCCGCTGCTTCTCCTTCTGCTCGGCAACGAGCCTGGCCAGCGATTCAGTCATGGAGTTGAACGACTGTTCCAGCGCCGCCATCTGGTCGCGGCGGCGCACCTGAATGCGATGCGTGAGGTCGCCGCGATTGATATGCTCGGTGGCGCTATAGAGTTCCGCCACGGACCGTGTCATGCTGCGAGACAACCGCGTGCCGATGGTGAGCGCCACCAGTTCAATCAGTCCGAAGAGAATTGCGATGACGAGCAGTGCAACCCGCAATATCTTCATGTTGTCACCCAGCGTGGCGAACAGTGCGTTGTAAAGCATCGATGGCCGCGTGACGACACTGACCGCCGCTGTTTGCGAGTATCCGTTCGCCCAGTCAACGACGTTGAATAGCGTGTAAAACCGAAATGTGTTGTCGAATTGGTTGGAAGGCGGAGGTACGTGCCCGGCGTCCACGCTATTGCGCGCGGTGGGACTCGCCTTTCTCGGAGGCGGGATTAGAAGTTGGCCATTCCGATCGGGCGGAAGCAAGGTCACCGAGCCGACCAGCGAAGCTGCCGGCTGAAGTAGTTCCGGCGTGATAGGAACGTTCGAGATCACGGTGAGCCGGGGGCTGTCCTCATCGAAACGCTTCACGGCGCGCAGATGCAGGCTGTCCCGATCGATCACGAAGCCGCTGAAATTTTCCTTGATAACATCAGGCACTTTATTGGGCCGAGCATCGAGAAGGGCGCCTCCAGTAGAGAGTGTGAAACCCTTTGCGCCTTGCCATACAGTGACGGTCCGCTGTGGGAATTCCTCTCCCGAAACAGTGGTGAGTTCCACGGCCATCTGTTCGCTTAGTTTGCCGGAGCGATGCAGAGCGTTCAATTTCGCTGCCAGGGCATCATTCACCGCTTCCAGCCGCTGCAACGCCGACCGCAGATTCGAGATCACGATATAGGTGGCAAATTGCCCCGCAAACAGATAGCCGCCTACGCCGGCCATCAGCAACAGCAGGACAATGGGAATCACACCGATGAAGATATAAGTGACCATCAGCCGATGGCGTAGCCGCCACATGAGGCGGCGCCCGGCCCAACGGAACGCAAGCCATAGGGCAAAGAATGCGAACACGATGGTGACGAACGTCGCCCAGCCACGCAGTTGCGATCCCGGCGCGGAATCGGTGATCCAGCGCAGAGCATTGAAGAGAACGCTCAATCCGCCCAACCAAAGCGTGGCGCGGCCCAACCTGGTGCTTGGGCGAAGCGTCCGCCGCACCCAACGGAAGGCAAGCCAGCAGGCACAGAATGCGAAAACCACGGTTACGAAGGTCGCCCAGCCGCTCAGCCTCGAACCCGGCGCCGCACCGGTGACCCAGCGTAGAGCGATCATGAGGAGGCTCAATCCGCCCAACCCCAGCGTGGCGCGGCCCAACCTGGTGCTTGGGCGGAGCGTCCGCATCGCGCCGGCCCTGACCGCACGAAACTCTGGGAGCTTGATCACAACAAAGTAACCGGAACCTTCACTGTACACCGCTCGATCAGTCTCGCCTTGTGCCTGGTCAAACCGGATGCGCGCACAAGAGTGGATGCCGGCGGAATGGGGGGGCCGGCGCGCGTGCTGAACCAAGTTGGCCGTCAGCACTGGGCTGCTACGAAAGCGCGTGGCGGCGCTATTGGATAGCAATATTGACTACGTTAGCGGCGTTCGAGGCCGCGCTCAGCACGATATTGACCGTTCCGCTACCTGCGAGCTGCGGCGGCAACAGCACATTTACCTGGTCGAGTCCGGAAAATTCCCCCTGCGGGCCGGCGTAGGCAACGGGTGCATTGATACCGTTGATAGCCACGGTCACATCGCTCCCCGCACCGCGAATGCCGGTTCCGTAGAGGATCAGATAGAACTGGTCTGTCGACGGGCTAAGACTGACGGGCACCGCAACATAGGATCCATTCAGGGTCGCGAATATCGGCTCCATCGTCTGGACGTTTCCAGGCCCGACGCGAGTCACATACGCCGCAGCAAGACCGGCGCCGTTAAGCGTAAACAACCCCGGCGCGACCGCGGCAATCTGCACCGCCGCCGTCTGCGTGCCAATCGTCACCCTGGCAGCGCCGAGGCTGATGCCGGCGGGAATCTCGAAATTGATTTGAACCGGAGAGGTGTAGAGCAGGCTGGCGGTGTGGGCCACTCCGGATGAGTCTGTCAGGGAAACGGATGACGCCAGACTGTTTCCGTAGGCGGTTGCGAGAGATTCGGGCGCGGCCGGGCCGGAGGGATTCGCGGAGGAAACAATCGTCAGCGGAGGGGTGGGCTGAGGGGCCATTTGAATCAGGACCGCAGTCAATGGACTGACGTAACACGACACAGAGGACCCCGATACGGGGAGCATTGTGGCGGGGCCAGGCGAAAACGCTCCGTTGGGTTGAATGGCAGCCCCCTGAATGGCGACTCCGGCGGTTGCATCGAGAGACGGGCCGGTCATCTGAATGAGCTGCGCCGACAGCGCGGCTTGGGGAAGCTGGATGGCGACGTTCAGGTTCTGAACCTGGTCTTTATTGTTGATGATGATGCTCAGCGCACCGTTGGCCGCCTGGATTGCGTAGGCGGTGGCGTTGAGACCGCCGGCACTGATGGTGGTTTGTTGGAGGGTGCCTTGGCCGGCGAGGGTGAATAGGGTGACTCCGTAGAATTCCGGGCGCGCTTCGACAACCACTCCATTGGAATCGGCAATGGGGGTGTAGCCGGTTGAGTTGCCACCGCCATGCAAGTTGATTCCCTGTGCCCCGTTTGAGGCGCAGGCGAATAGATGATCGATCACCCAAAGGGCAGACGCATATGAGTCGCTGACGTTGGGAGCACCACCGTTATAGAATGAGTTCGTCTCGGCGAACCGATAGGGCACGTCGACGGATTGGCTGACCGCGAGCATTGCCGCGGCTTGCTTGACGATGCTGGCGTCGGGCGAGATGAGCAATTGCACGGTACTGCTGGCGAGCTCCCCGTTGCCGCGGTAATAGTGATCGCTCAGCAAAATCACCTTCTTGCCTTCGGCTTTGGCGAACGGCGCCACGTACCCGGATATGTTCGACGCGGCGACGGGTCCGGTGAGCGGCACATTGGGCGATTGTTGACGGATGGCGGCGACGAAGGACTGCCACAACGCCGAATAGTCTGAGAATCCCCACGCCGAGGGGAAGTAGTGTCCCGCGTAGAGGTCGACTTCGTTTCCGATCTCAATGCCGTAAAGAGACGAGCCGAGTGACTGCACGGCGTAAGCGATCTCAGCCGCGGCGAGGGCTGGGGTGGATTGGGCGAGATTCGTGCCGTACAACACCTGCCAGCCGGTGGCCTTAAGAAAGCCGGCCAAAGCATCGATGTCGGAGGGAGCCACCTGCCCCGATGTGCGGCCGGGGCCATTGGGTGTCCACGTGGTTTCGTCGACGGAGTTGCCGCCAATGCGCAGAAGGCTGGGCCCGATGAGTTCAAAGAGGCCGATCGCGCCGGCGTTTTGCAGCGAGAAGAAGGGATTCGCCATATGGCTCTTCTCGTAGCTGAGACCGGCGAACGCGGGGCCGATCACACCAGTTACCGTGGTGCTGATGGTTACGGTTGCCGCCGTGACGGGACCAGAAGGGAGGGGCTGAGTGGCGCCGGTCAGGAATTTGGGCAAAACAGCGGCGGCGCCGAGTGCGCCCAAGCGATGGAGAATTTCCCGACGGGAGAGGAAACATGGATCGGAGGGCTTATCCGTCATATTGGGTTGATCCGATCACGCCCGGTTCGCGTCCATTCTGATGAACCCGACCTTCCGCTTGCATTGCGCACGCAGGACTCCGCCATCCCTGGCCCCCTTCCAGTCTACCGTGCGGGCGCCGACGCAAGAATGGCCGAGACTGCCGGACTGGGCCTGCCGCGCATTGGTTTTCAGGGGTGGTCAATTTTGAACAGACCTTCGCTGGAATAGTGTGATAGAAACTGAAAACACGGGGTTTGGCGGCGTAAGTGCGATGAAAGCCGGGGGCGGTTTGCGACAGGAGCAGAAACTGTGCAGGCAAATAGAGAACATCCTGATTGTTGATGACGATCTAGGGTTTCTCTTTTGGTTGGGCGACGTGCTAATTGGCGCGAACTACCAACCTTGGCCTGCCTGCAGCTTTTCGGATGCTATTACCGTGGTGGGCCGCAAGCCCGTGGTCCGGCTAGATTTGTTGATCGTGAATCCGACTCTGCCGGATGTCTCCAAACTCCCTGCGCTGTTCCGCCGTGCTCAGCCACATCTTAAGGTCATAGGATTGGGTCGGCAGGACAAAGCCAGCTTGCCGGGCGTCAAAGCGTGGCATCTGAAACCCGGCCCCACCGATGATGGAGCGAGACAGGATTGGGTCCGAGCAATTAAAGGCTTATTCGTGTCACGCAGAAGCCGCGCAGCGTAGCCCGTTTGAGACGCTGTCCGTACCGATGATCTTCGGCACCCTAAAACGGCCACAGTCGAGGGCGCTGGCGATACCGATATCCCGACATAACGCTGGCCCGCAAGGGGCCGGGCGCGGCACGCGACGCTCATGTCCGGGTGATGCGCGCCAGCCAGGCCAGGATTCCGTCGGGACCCATCCTGCTATCGAGTTTGGCGGGCTCGATCGAATCTATCTGCCATCCCTTGTCGAAGCTGGCCCTGATTTCGGCCCGGGTTATCCGGCGAGGTCCGAAAGCCCCCGGTTGACGGTCACTGAAGCACAGCATGAAGTAGCGGCCGCCTGGCGGGATCACCGTGCGGAGGTTCTCGACGAAGGAACGGCGGTCGTCGTCGTCGAGGACGTGGAACAGGCCGCAATCCAGCACAGTGTCGAATTGCTTATCGAGAGAAGCCAACTGAAGGGCGTCATGGAACAGGAAGTGCGCGGTCGAGCCGCGGTCGCGGGCTTTGGCTTCAGCAAGAGCAATTGCGGCCGGAGCCGAATCGATGCCAGTGGCCTCCAATCCCATGCCGGCGGCCATGAGCGCGTGCTCGCCTGTCCCGCAACCCACGTCCAGGACCCGGCCTCGAATAGCGCCTGCTTCCGCCAGCGCCAGAAAGGCGGGCTGCGGCCGCCCGATATCCCAAGGGGGCGTGCCGGCATAGGAGGCGTCAAAATCCTCCGGCCGCCTCGGCCGCATGGGGCCAGGCAGCTCCTCGGCGGGGGTGGCCGGCGGCTGATTTCGTCCAGGGGTTTTCATGTCAGGGCGCCTCATGTCAGTTTATGGCATCCGACAGTTTAGTTGCCATCAAAGTGAACGTGCCGGTGGCTCGGGACTATCTCCGCGCGGATTCAGGCGCCACAAGACGAGCGATTTCGCCTGCTTCGAGCCGATGACCTCTATAACCGGCGGCGTCAATCTGGCGCGCGAGGGGATATAGCGGACAACCGGAAGCTGCCGGCAGGGCGGATATCGAGCGCCTCCCGGAGCGAGAAAGGGTATGGTGAAAACATGCCTGCTCCGCAGGATGATGAGGATGTGAAACCGTCAGCGCGCCGGGCTCAAAATTGCACAGCATCGTTTCAACAGACGCTGAATATGTGGTGTGGCCAATAATGCGAATTAAACACTTCCGTGAAAGCAGGGCGACAGAAAGAAGAAAAGCGGACGCAGTTTTGGATTGTAGAGGTTAGGTGCGATCGCTGTTGTAACGGGGTCTACTTTGTAGACCTGACACGCACACCGCCGAAGGTGCAGGCATCAAAGCCACTCCAAGGTCGCCATCTGACTAAGGTCCTTTCGAGACATGCCTGTCACGTTCATCGGCATGAACCGCGGGCGCCGTCCAGGCAGTTCAGCCATCCTGACAAGCTGCAAGAATGCTCTGCAGCCGGACTATATCCTGCGCCTTCAGCAGGCAGTTCTGGATGAAGCGGGCATCGCACTTCTCAAGGCGCACCCTATCGAAGAGAAGCACGAAACTTATCATGTAAACCATCGAGAGCAGTGCGTAGTATTGGGACATAAGCTTATTTCCGGTTCTAGTGTGCCACCAGCAGCCCATCTGTGACAGTACCAGGGGTTTGACATCGGTACTAGCTGCTTCGACTGAAGGCTCCTGCTCGCTGCTGCGTCCACTCGGAGGTTTTTCTGGCTTTCGACGAATTACATCATTCCGTACATTGATATTCCGGGAGCATTTGTTGAAACGATTCCGTCAGACGAGTTGGCCATTATTAACTTCGGTTATCCGGTACGTCAAGGATGGCATTGGGGCTGTCAGCAGTGCACCAATGGGGTCATGATTGCAGACGAGGCTATCAACTTGCTCGTCGCAGCTTCAGCCTTCATGTGTCTTGGATTCGGCATCTACTTTGGATTCGCGCCCGCCCTTTCCGCGCTTGGCTTCGCTCAGTTTTCGCTCGCCGGCCCCACCACCGCACCGACTTCCGATACACTGGTCTTTCTTTCTCCACCGTGAACGCTGTTGAGTTCCAGAGTGTTTCCAAGAGCTACGCCATCTACGACTCGCCGGGCGACCGGCTCAAGGAACTCCTGTCTCTGAACCGCGTCCGCTGCCATAAGGATTTCCTGGCGCTGGACGACGTCACCTTCGAAGTGAAGCGCGGCGAGACCTTCTGCATCGTCGGCGAAAATGGCTCGGGCAAGAGCACCGCCCTCCAGATCGTCGCCGGCATTCTCCAACCCAGCCGCGGCGCCGCTATCGTCAACGGCCGCGTCTCCGCGCTGCTCGAACTCGGCGCGGGCTTCAACCCCGAATTCAGCGGCCGCGACAACGTCTACCTCAACGGTTCCATCCTCGGGCTCACCACCCGCCAGATCGACGAGCGCTACCAGGACATCGAAAACTTCGCCGAAATCGGCGACTTCATCAACCGGCCCGTCAAGACCTATTCCAGCGGCATGGTGGTGCGCCTGGCCTTCGCCGTAGCCATCAACGTCGATCCGGAAATCCTGCTGGTCGACGAAGCCCTGGCCGTCGGCGACATCTATTTCCGCCAGCGCTGCATGCGCAAGGTGCACGAGCTGCGCCAGCACGGCGTCACCATCCTGTTCGTCTCCCACGCCGTGGCCGACGTCAAGGCGATCGGCGACCGCGTCATGTGGCTCGACAGGGGACGGCTCATCGAAATCGGCGAACCCGATCGCGTCATCTCCAAATACATGGCCGCCATGGTCGAGAAGGACTCCACCTACCGCCTGCGCGACGCCGCCGGCGCCGATACGCTCTCTACCGCCGGCCCGTCGCGCGCTCCCGAAATCGTCGACACCATTCCCAATATCGATCATCGCTACGGCGACGCCCGCGCCGAAATCATCGGCATCGCCGTCCTCACCGGGGATGGCGCGCCGCTTTCCATGCTGGCGCCGTCCTCGCGCATCGTGGTCCGCATCAGTGTGCGCGCCAATGCCGACGTGGCCATGCCTATCGTCGGCTTCATGCTGCGCAACCAGTTGGGCATGGATTTTTCCGGCACCAACACCAGCCGCGAAGGATACGACCTGGCCCCCATGCGCGCCGGCGACATCTGCACGGTCGATTTCCACGTCGATTTGCCGGAGCTCTATCCCGCGTCCTTCTCTTTTTCGCCCGCGATTGCCGATGGCACCCTGCTCGGCTACCGGATGTGCGATTGGATCGATAACGCCCTGGCCTTGCAGATGGCCCGCGGCGATAACGAGATTTACGGATACATCCACTTGCCCTGCCACGTCGAAGTCAATGCGCGCCTGGGCTCGCCCGCGGCCGAACCCGCGCCCCTGCTGGAGAAACAGAGTGGCTGAATTTACCGGAGAGCGCCTCATTCCCGGCGAAGTCGACGTCGACCTGCTCAATGAGCACGTCGCCCGCTACACTTTTGCATCCCGCCTGGCGCGCGGCAAACGCGTGCTCGATGCCGGCTGCGGCGCCGGTTATGGTTCCGCCGAACTGGCCCGCACTGCTCTTACCGTGACCGGAGCCGACCTCGCGCCCGAAGCCATCGAGTTCGCCGGCGCTCACTACCAGTCCCCCAACCTCCGCTTCGAACAGGCCTCCTGCGCCGCCCTGCCATACGACGCCTCGAGCTTCGATCTGGTGGTCGCCTTTGAGGTCATCGAGCACTTGCAAGACTGGCGCGCCTTTCTGCTCGAAGCCGCGCGCGTACTCTCTCCCAACGGACA
>Ga0209039_10000308_pt1 | contig 47319 bp, 49 predicted proteins | sample BogFormECP12_OM1_FD_188238 | JGI IMG/M metagenome (GOLD analysis project Ga0209039, IMG submission 188238) | Bog forest soil microbial communities from Calvert Island, British Columbia, Canada - ECP12_OM1 (SPAdes) (version 2) | ecosystem: Environmental > Aquatic > Freshwater > Wetlands > Bog ...
GATATCACTGCAGAGTCAAGGGTTGACCCTTTGGAGGTAAAGGAAGAGATACTGAAGAAATACCCCGCAAAGGTGGCGCGCAGGCGGGCTAAGCAGATCGTAGTCAACCGGGTCGAGGCGGGCGATCAGGTGCCGGAGATCCAGGCAAATACCAGAGCCATTCCCGGCATTTTGACGATGCGGGGATGCGCGTACGCGGGCTGCAAGGGCGTCGTGCTTGGTCCCACCCGCGATATCGTCCAAATTACTCACGGTCCCATCGGCTGCGGTTTCTACAGCTGGCTGACGCGGCGAAACCAGACCAGGCCGAAGAGCGCTGCCCATCCCAACTACATGCCCTATGCCCTGTCAACGGACATGCAGGAGGAAGAGATCATCTTCGGAGGAGAGAAAAAGCTAAAAAAAGCAATCGAGGAAGCGATAGAGCTGTTCCATCCGAAGGCCATAGGGATTTTCTCCACCTGCCCCGTGGGGCTTATCGGTGACGACGTGCATGCCGTTGCCAGAGAGATGGAAGAAAAATATCCCGGTGTCAACATTTTCGGCTTCAGTTGTGAGGGATATAAAGGCGTGAGCCAATCGGCCGGCCATCATGTCGCCAATAACAAAGTCTTCACCGACGTTGTCGGCCAACTGGAATCGCCTAAAGAAGGGGAGTTCCGCTTCAATATCCTGGGCGAATATAACATCGGCGGCGACGCTTTCGAGATCGAGCGGATTACCGAGGCCTGCGGCTTCACGGTCCACTCCACCTTCAGCGGCAACTCGGAATATGATGAATTCGCCAGCGCCCACACCGCGGATTTGAATGTGGTCATGTGCCACCGCTCCATAAACTATATGGCGGACATGATGGAGAAGCGCTACGGCATCCCCTGGCTAAAGGTCAACTTCATCGGTGCGCAGGCGACGGCCAAGTCGCTTCGCAAGATCGCCGCCTATTTCGGGGACCATGCGCTGATGGAACGCGTGGAGCGCGTCATAGCCGAGGAACTGCCGGAGGTGGAGCGCGTGCGGGAGGAGGTTAGATCGCGATGTGCAGGCAAAGTAGCGATGCTCTTTGTCGGCGGCTCGCGAGCCCATCACTATCAGGAACTGTTTGCGGAGATAGGCATGAAGACTGTTTCCGCCGGGTACGAGTTTGCGCATCGCGACGATTACGAAGGCAGGAAGGTGATCGGCGATATCGTGATCGATGCGGATACGCGTAATATCGAGGAACTGACGGTCGTTGCGGATGAGACGAGATACCGGCCGCGCAAAGACGAAGCAGAAATCGAACGGTTGCGCAATGCCGGCATCCGGTTCAGCGACTACGCGGGCATGATGCCTGAGATGGCGGAAAACTCTCTTATCATCGATGACCTGAACCATTACGAGGCGGAGGTCTTGATAGAGAAATATAAACCCGCCATCTTCTGCGCTGGGATCAAAGAGAAATATGTAATCCAGAAGGCCGGGATTCCTCTCAAACAGCTGCACAGCTACGACTACAGCGGTCCTTATGCGGGGTTCAAAGGGGCGATCAACTTTTACAGGGAGATCGACCGGATGGTCAACTCGAAGCTTTTCCACTTCGTTAAGGCGCCCTGGCAGGAAAGCCCCGAGCTGGCAGGCAGCTATGCATGGAATATGTAAGATGGATTACGTGACAAGGAGGCAGTCATGCTACTGAGACATACACCCGAAGAAATGGCGGACCGGAGTGCGCTGACCGTGAACCCGGCAAAGACGTGCCAGCCCGTGGGCGCCATGTACGCGGCCCTCGGCATACATAAGTGCCTTCCCCACAGCCACGGATCGCAGGGATGCTGCGCGTACCACCGGAGCGCACTGACCAGACACTACAAGGAACCGGTCATGGCGACCACCAGTTCCTTCACCGAAGGCGCTTCGGTGTTCGGGGGGCAGGCCAACCTTGTCGAGGCGATCAACAACATATTCACGATCTATACTCCGGACGTCGTCGCGGTCCATACCACATGTCTGTCGGAGGTCATCGGCGACGATCTGACGCAGATCATCAACAAGGCGCAGACCGACGGGAAGATCCCCAAAGGGAAAAGGGTGATCCATGCCAATACCCCGAGTTTCAAAGGGTCGCATGTCACCGGCTTTTCGAGCATGACCCAGAGCATGGTCCACTACCTGTCCGAATGCACGGGCAAGCGGATAAAACAGATCAATATCATTCCCGGCTTTGTCGAGCCTTCCGATATGTCGGAGATGAAGCGGATCGCGGAGGAGATGGGCATCAAGTACATCATGTTTCCCGACACGTCGGGCGTAGTCAACGGACCCTTGGACGGCAAGTTCCATATGTATCCCAACGGGGGAGCAACCGTCGAGCAGATCGCGAGCGCGGGAGACAGCATGTTCACCGTCGCCGCAGGGCGGACGGCATCGCAGGCCGCGGCAAAGCTGCTCGACACGAAATGCAAGGTCCCCTTCGAGATGCTCGATCTTCCCATCGGGTTGCGGGCGACCGATGCATTCATCGACAGCCTCAGAAAGGCCGCCGGCGTTTCAGTCCCTGAAAGTCTCATGGTGGAGCGGGGTCAGGTGGTCGACGTGATGACCGACATGCATCAATACTTCTACCGGAAGAAAGCAGCGCTTGTCGGGGACCCGGATCATCTGGTGGCCCTGACGCAGTTCCTGACTGACCTGGATATGGATGTCTGCTTCGTCGTGACGGGCACGCCCGCGGGACCGAAATTCGAAAGATCGATCAGAAAGCTTGCCGGGGACCGCCCCATAGTTAAATATGGTCCCACCGCTGATATGTTCTTTTTTCATCAGCTGGTGAAGAACGAAAGACCCGATCTCATCTTCGGTAACACCTATGCGAAATATATCGCCCGCGACGAGGACATACCGCACATCCGGATGGGCTTCCCGATCTATGACCGGGTCGGCCATCAGTATTTCCCGATAACAGGCTATCGCGGCGCGCTCCGGCTTCTGGAGCGGATGCTGAACGCCCTGCTCGACAGGCAGGACCGTGATGCCCCGGAAGAAAGCTTTGAGCTGGTGATGTGAGGGGGCCGCACGGAGAACGCAGGGAGGAGAGCAATGATCGAGATTCTCGACGAAAGAAAAAAACAGGTCCTGGAGACGGGAAAAGAAAGCGGCGGCATCGCCTGTGAAAAGGCGAGTCTCGCGGGCTCCGTAAGTCAGAGGGCCTGCGTATTCTGCGGGTCCCGGGTGGTCCTTTACCCGATAGCCGATGCGCTGCATCTCATCCACGGCCCAGTGGGCTGTGCGGTTTACACCTGGGATATCAGGGGCGCCCTCTCGTCCGGACCCGAGCTTCACCGGTTGAGCTTCACCACCGACTTGCGGGAGGAAGAGGTGATCTACGGAGGCGAGAAGAAACTCTATGCATCCCTTACCGAGTTGATAGAGACCTACCGTCCGAAGGCTGCGTTCGTGTACGCAACGTGCATTGTCGGACTCATCGGGGATGATGTGCAGGCGGTCTGCAGCCGCGTCGCGAAGGAACAGTCCATCCCGGTGATACCCGTACACTCCGAAGGCTTCAAGGGCACGAAGAAGGACGGTTACAAGGCCGCATGTGAAGCCCTGTTCAGACTGATCGGCAAAGACGATGCAAGCCCGCTGCCCGAACTGGGCATCAACATCCTCGGGGACTTCAACCTGGCCGGGGAAACGTGGATCATAAAGGAGTATTACCGGCAGATGGGGATCGACGTCGTCTCCTGCATGACCGGCGACGGCAGGGTGGCCCAGATAGGCCGCTCGCACCGCGCCGCCCTCAACGTGGTGCAATGCTCCGGCTCGATGACCTATCTGGCCAAAACGATGGAGGACACATACGCCATTCCCTTCAAGCGGGTTTCCTACTTCGGCATCGAGGATACGGCGGACGCGCTTTACACGGTGGCCCGCCACTTCAACGACCCTGACGTGCTGCGGCGGACGGAGGAGCTTGTCCGCGACGAGGTAAACCGCATCTACCCGGCAGTGGAGCGGTTTAGGCAGGACCTGGAAGGAAAAAGGGCGGCCATCTACGTGGGCGGCTCTTTCAAGGCGTTCTCTCTGGTCAAGGCGCTGCGCCACCTCGGCATCCGGACCGTGGTCGTGGGCTCACAGACCGGTAACCGGGAAGACTACGACTATTTGAAGGAGATATGCGACGAAGGCACCATAATCGTCGACGATGCCAACCCGCTGGAGCTGTCCAAGTTCATGATAGAGAAGCAGGCGGACCTACTCATCGGCGGAGTGAAGGAACGGCCGATCGCCTATAAGATGGGCGTGGCCTTTTGTGACCACAACCATGAGCGGAAGGTCGCCCTTGCAGGGTTTGCGGGTATGCTCAATTTCTGCCGTGAAGTCCATGCATCGATCATGAGCCCTGTGTGGCGATTTTCTCCAGCGTATCATAAACGAAAAAAGGAGGCGGACCATGAACGTGGTGAAAGCATTGCGGTGTGATCAAAGCGAATCCAGGAGTTCCGTTTCCACGCAGAACGCATGCAAGCTCTGCGCTCCGCTTGGCGCAAGCATCGTCTTCCGCGGCATCGAGAATTGCGTTCCGCTGATCCACGGGTCGCAGGGCTGTTCGACCTATATCCGCCGGTACGTGATCAGCCATTTCAGAGAGCCGATCGACATCGCTTCGTCCAACTTCAGCGAGTCGAGCGCCATATTCGGCGGCGGCGACAACCTGAAAACGGCTCTCGACAACCTTACGCGGCAGTATGCGCCGGCAGCCATCGGCATCGCCACCACGTGTCTTTCGGAGACCATTGGGGATGATGTCCGCCTTTACATCGAGCAATACCGAAAAGAGAGGAAGACGCGCTCGATCCCGTCTATCATCCATGCATCGACGCCCAGTTACAGCGGTACACACATGGAGGGCTTTCACGCAGCGCTGAGGGCCACGATAGAGGCGCTCGCCGAAGGAGGGGCGTGCGAAGGCACGATCAACCTGCTACCCGGCTTTGTATCGGCGGAAGACCTGCGGCACCTGAAGGAAGTCCTCTCCGGATTCGGGATCGGCTTCACCATGCTACCCGATTATTCCGAGACCCTCGACGGCGAATCCTGGGCCGACTACCAGAAGCTCTCCGCCGGCGGAACACCCATACAATCGATCCGGAGAATGGGAAGGGCCCTGGCAACGATCCAACTGGGAAGAGGCCTCGGGACAGTCCGGACCGCAGCCGCGTATCTGGAGGAAGCATGCGGCGTCCGGGCAGTGACCCTGGGCCTCCCTATCGGCATCCGGGGAACGGATGCGTTCTTCGACGCGATCACGCAAATGTCCGGCATCGGCCTGCCCGCGAAATACGCCAAAGAACGGGGCCGGCTCGTCGACGCTTACATCGACGGCCACAAGTACGTGTTCGGTAAACGTGCGGTCATCTACGGAGAGGCTGACTTTGTGGCTGCCATGGCCGCCTTTCTCGACGAGATAGGTATGGTCCCGGCGCTTTGTGCAACGGGTGCCGCTACGGGCCGGGTCAGGGAGACGATCCTTTCGAATCTGGAACATAGCAGGCCGGAGAACGTGCAGGTTTTCGAGGATGCCGACTTTGTGGGCATGCTCGAGGCGTGCCGCGCCATCCAACCGGACATCGTCATCGGCAACAGCAAAGGCTATTTCCTTTCGAGAAAGCTGGGCGTTCCGCTCGTGCGCGTCGGGTTTCCCATCCACGACCGGATCGGCGGGCAGCGCATCCTCCACACCTGCTACCGGGGCACACAGCAGCTCTTCGACAGGATCGTCAATGCGCTCATGGAGGCCGGACAGGAAGGCTCAGAAGTGGGATACAGCTACATATGACGACGGAGGCGCACATGAATCAGTCAGACCATCCATGCTTCAGCGAAGGTGCGCGCCATAAGGTCGGAAGGATACATCTGCCGGTGGCGCCCAAATGCAACATACAGTGTAACTACTGCAACCGGGACTTCGAGTGCGTCAACGAGTCGCGTCCCGGTGTATCGAGCACGATCCTTTCGCCGCAGCAGGCGGCCAGCTATCTGGACGCGGTCCTGGAGAGGATCCATGACATCCGCGTCGTGGGGATAGCAGGTCCCGGAGATCCTTTTGCCAACGGGTATGAGACCATGGAGACCCTCCGCTTCGTGCGGGAGAGACATCCCGACATGATGCTCTGTCTGGCGACCAACGGTCTCGAAGTCGCGAAGTATGTCGAAGAGATCGCACGGCTCAATGTCAGCCATGTCACCATCACCGTCAACGCGGTCGATCCTGCTATAGGAGGGCAGATATACGCCTGGGCCAGGCTCAACGGCAAAGTTTACCGTGGAATAGGGGCGGCCCGAGTGATCCTGGAACAGCAGAGCGTGGCCATAGAGCTGCTCAAGGAGAGGAACGTAACGGTCAAGATCAACACGGTGGTCATTCCGGGGATCAACGACCACCACGTCACGAAGATCGCCAAACGGATGGCCGAGCTGAAGGCCGATATCCACAATTGCATACCCCTCTATCATGTGGCGGGAACGCCTTTCGAAAAGATTGAGCAGATTGCCGCGGATCGGATGGATGCCATACGGGCGGAGGTCAAGGAATACATGCCCCAGATGAGCCATTGCACACGCTGCCGTGCCGACGCGGCAGGTATGATCGGGGAGCCGCAGAGCCGGGAGGTCAGAGAGCTTCTGAAAAAAGCAGCTCAGCCGCACGCCACTGGTAGAAGACCTTATGTGGCTGTCGCGAGCATGGAAGGACTTTTCGTCAACCAGCATCTGGGTGAAGCGACCTCGCTCTGGATATTCGGGCTGCGCGAGGGGCAGGCGGGGCTGGTGGACCGGCGCTCAACCCCTGCGCCGGGAGGGGGCACGGAACGGTGGAGGGAGATGGCGGGCATCCTGCAGGACTGTTCCACCATTCTCGTGAGCGGCATCGGTCCTTTCCCCAAGATTGTCCTCGAACAGGCGGGTATGCAGGTCGTGATCATGGAAGGGCTTGCGAAGGAAGCTGTGGACGCAGTACTGACCGGTCATGAGATACCGCGGATTCTGCTTCGTACGCCGGGGCGCTGCCAGATGGGGAAGGGATGCAGCGGAACAGGCATGGGCTGCGGATGAAGCAGATGAGCGACAACTAAAGGAGGATAAGGGAGATGAAGAAACCAAAACATCACATTTTCGTTTGCGGAAGTTTTCGCGCTGCAGGCGGTCCCCAGGGCGTCTGCAACAAGAAAAACTCGATGGGACTGCTCCAGTACCTCGAACAGGAGCTAGCCGACCGCGGCATGGCGGATGTAACCGTATCGAGCACCGGATGTCTGAAGTTGTGCGACGCAGGGCCCGCGATGGTGATCTATCCGGAGAACTGGTGGTATGGCCGCGTTGAATCCGAAGGGGTTATCGACGAGATCATCGACGCCCTCGAGGAGGGGAAGGCGGCGGCGAGCTACGTGGTTGGTTAAATAAAGGTGAGGCATGAAGTCTGAAAAACAGAAGATAGCTGTTTTCGATACCACCTTGAGAGACGGCGAGCAGTCGCCTGGAGCAAGTATGACACCCGAAGAGAAGCTGCTCATAGCTAGGCAGCTCGAGAAATTAGGGGTTGACGTGATAGAAGCAGGCTTCCCCGTGAGTTCTGAGGGTGACTTCAAGGCAGTCCGACTGATCGCGGAAGAGATACGTGGAGTCGAGATTGCCGCCATAGCACGGGCGGTTGCGCCGGATATCGACCGCGCGTGGAATGCGCTGAAAAAGGCTTTCCGTCCCCGCATTCACGTCTTCATCTCGTCTTCCGATATCCACCTGAAACATCAGCTCATGAAAAGCAGAGCGGAGGTCCTTGGCCAGGCGTATGCGTCCGTGGTCCGCGCCCGCACTTATACGGATAACGTGGAATTTTCGGCGATGGATGCGACCAGGACGGACCGGGAGTACCTTCGCGACATCCTGACAGCGGCTCTCGCTGCCGGAGCGACCACGGTTAACGTAGCCGATACGGTGGGATACGCCGTGCCTGACGAATTCGGCGCGCTCATTGCTTACCTCATGAAGAACGTGAGCGGCATTGATCAGGCGGTGCTCTCGGTGCATTGTCACGATGACCTCGGTTTGGCAACTGCGAATTCCCTTGCAGCGGTTAGGAACGGCGCCAGGCAGGTTAAGTGCACTATCAACGGTATCGGGGAGCGGGCGGGGAATGCCGCCCTGGAAGAGGTGGTCATGGCCCTCCGGACGCGAGAAGATTTCTTCGGTCTCCGAACAGGCATCAGGGCCGAGCGTATCTACGAGACGTCGTGTCTCGTGAGCCGGATCGTGCGCATCCCTGTCCAGCCCAATAAAGCGGTGGTCGGAGCCAATGCCTTTGCCCACGAGTCGGGCATTCATCAGGATGGTATCATAAAGGAAAGGAGTACCTACGAGATCATGACTCCTCAATCAGTCGGTATCCCGGCGTCCCACCTTACTCTCGGGAAACACTCCGGCCGTCACGCGATCAAAGAACGGCTGAAGATATTGGGTTATGCGCCTACCGCTCAAGAACTTGACCGGATCATCCCACTCTTCAAGGCGCTGGCCGACCGCAAGAAGTGCGTCTCTGAGGATGATCTCATGGCCATCCTCCGAGAGGAGGCCCTTCGCGTAAAGGACATCCGTCATCTTGACATCGACAAGAGGGCGGAAACGGCGACCTGAACCCCTATTGTTTGGTTGTTTAGTATTCAAGGAGAGAGTCTCCCATGCGACCTGGATAGGCCTCGCAATAATCATACTCGGCGGCCTTGTAATTCAGTTTGGAAAAAAGTAGTAATTATCCCCGCCACCTTCTCTAACCAAGCAAGTTCCCTCAGCTTGTGCCCACGCAGTGCCATGGACGATTGTCCGATAAGATGGTATACTGTGTGGCTCGATCGCAGCCACTCGATGTAACAAACCGTATCCCTGAGAAAGGAGAAGGTAAAATGATAGAAGACAAATCAACGGCAGAAAGTCTGGGAAGCACAAGAACATACGGCCAGGTCAGGTGCATGAACCCGAGTTGCACATCCAGAATCACCCCGCAGCCGGGACAAACCACGGCAAAGTGTCCTAAGTGCGGCTCTGAGTGGCGTATATTCTGGGTTAAGGCCGGCTTCCCCCGCGTTAGAGGCCCCGTATGGGAAACGAGCCTGAAAATGGCGAACGCAAAGTGGGATGCGCTGACAGACAAGAAGGAGGAGAAATAGGTCATGGCTTTAGATAGGAAACTGGCTGTAGTAGATCTTACAACGGGCAATATTGAAATAAAACCGATTTCCCTGGACGTCCGGAGAAAGTTCCTCGGCGGCAGGGGACTCGCTGCGTACCTCCTCTACAAATACGTAAAGCCGGGTTGCGATCCAATGGGTCCCGACAATGCAGTCATATTCAGCGCAGGCCCTCTCGGCGGAACCCTTGCGTCAGCAGGCTCACGGACTGACGTCATGTGCAAGAACCCCCTCACCGGTCTCCTGGGAAGTGGAAATATGGGCGGGTTTTTTGCCCCGGAGCTCAGATGGGCAGGCTTCGACCATATCCTCGTGAAGGGAAAGGCCCCAAGCCCCGTCTATATCTGGGTTCACGATGGCGAGGTAGAGATAAGGGACGGGAAAAACGTCTGGGGGAAAACAGTCACTGAAGCTCAATGGGCTATAAGAGAAGAACTGGGAGACTCTGATATTAAATCAGCAGTCTGTGGCCCGGGCGCTGAGAAAGGTGTGCGATACGGGAACGTGATGACGGGTATCAAGAACGCGAACGGAAGGGGCGGCGGCGGCACGGTCATGGGCTCGAAGAACCTTAAGATGGTTGCAACCCGCGGCACCATGGATATCAAGATAGCCCATCCAAAGGAGGCTCTGGAGTTTGATAAGAAGTATATTGAGATGATTACCGGTGCTAAGGTAAATCAGACCATGGGCACCCTCGGAACTCCCTTTATCTGGGGGGCGGCAAACGCCTGGGGCGGCGTGAGGGCAAATAATTTCCAGCTCAACCAGCTCCTTTACAGCGACGACATCGAGCCGGAAAGTCTGGATGAGATTTCGAATCAAACAGTGGGCAAATACCATATGGCGGCATGTTTCGGCTGCCAGGTCCATTGCCGGGCAAAATACAGAGTTCCGGACAGACCGCTGGCCAAAAAGCTGGGTATGGTAGGGAAATATGATGAAGGTCCGGAATACACGTCGCAGAATGCGTTTTGCGGCGAGCCGGGATGCACCAAGGCTGAGACGCTTCTTATATGTAATCACCTCGTTAACCAGTATGGTCTTGATAACCTGGAGACCGGCAGCCTCATCTCCTGGGCAATGGAGCTTTATGAAAAAGGGATCCTCACGAGCAAGGATACCGACGGCATCGACTTAAGGTTTGGCAATGACGAAGCCCTCATCGAAATGATCCACCACATAGGCAAGAGAGACACGTGGCTGGGTGATTTACTGGCCGAGGGCGGCATTGCTGCAGCCGAGAAGATAGGTAAGGATTCTCTCAAGTACCTTGTTCATGTGAAGGGCATGAGTCACCTTGGTTCAGACGAGAGGGCAACTCCCGGGCTCGCCCTGAACTGTGCTATGGCCTCCAGAGGATCAGACCACCTGCGAAGCCGGCCGGCCATCGACCTTTACCACCTGCCGGAACAGGTCTTGAGAAGGATCTACGGCAGTCCGGTCCCTTATGACGGACCGTTGAGTCCGGACCAGAGGGAATACGCGGGCAAGGCCTGGATGGTTTACTGGCAGGAAACCGTCTTCATGGGTGTCGATTGTCTCGGCACGTGCAAATACCATACGACATTCCTTGGCGCCACATTGCCCAACTTCGAAGACTGGTCGAAGGTACTGTATTACAATACCGGGCTCGAGATGACACCGAAGGAAATGTGGGACGTAGCCGATAGATGCAATATGATCGAGAGACTCTTCAATCTCAGGGAAGGCATGAAAAAAGACGACCCGCTCAAAGGCGAAATGCTCATCGCCCGTTACTTCGATGAACCGTGCAGGCTTGGTGCGCCCGACGTTGTTGGCGCAAAGCTTGACAGGGAAAAATTCAAAAACATGAGGGCAGAGTTCTATCTACACAAGGGATGTGACGCGGACGGCATACCCATACGACAGACACTGGAACGGCTCGGGCTTGATACGCTTGATGCCGAGCCGTCCCTACTATAGCAGGATGCATGTAAGGAGGAATTGAAGAATGGAGTCGAGAGTTCTCGTGATAGACCACGATAAATGCACGGGCTGCAGGAGATGCGAGCTCGTCTGTTCAGTGTTCCACGAAGGTGTCTCAAATCCCAGCAAAGCAAGGATAAAAGTAGAAAAGTGGGAATGGGAAGGGCTTTACATTCCTATGACGTGCCGGCAGTGCGTGGATGCGCCGTGCATGAATGTCTGTCCCGTGAAAGCCATCAGCCGCGATGATACTGAGGCCAAGGTCTCTGTTGATTATGACAAATGCATCGTCTGCCGATCCTGTGTAGCCGTCTGTCCTTTTGGCGCGATGAATTTCAATCCTGCCGCGAAGAAAGTCTTTAAATGTGACCTGTGCGACGGCGAACCCCAGTGCGTCCGTTTCTGTGATATGAAAGCGGTCGATTACATTGATTCTCGAAAAGAGAGCACGGTGAGAAAGAGAGACGCGGCGCTTAAGATGGCTGAAGCAAAAAAGCTGGGCTCAGCAATGGATTACGAAGGCTGACAATACTAAGGAGCCTCCTCCTTCCTTGCAACGATCATGACCGGAGGATTTAAATGACGAAGACTGAAAAGGGTCAGTGGACCTTGGAACCAGAAGACCTGGAAAAGATCCGGAAGATGAAGATCAAGGTGGTGGACAGGGAAACAGGGGAAAGCAGGTATTGTACTCTGGATGAGGCGCAAACGTGGGACTGGGGTAACCAGGACATTTGGAGAATAGTCAGTGGCTGGCAGATCACGAGTTTCAAGGGACTGCTCTCTATGATGCACATGAAGGCTCAGAAAGGCCTGGAAGAGGTAGAGATACTGGAGTCGCCACGGTCTCTGCTCCTTGCCGGTGGGTAAGCAGCTGGGGAGGAAGGAGGAATCCATGGCCATACGTGTGGTGAGGCTCGGGAGTAACAGAAGCGAGGGCGAAGGCATTCGCATCGGGACCGTGCGTCGCCCACCGAGAGGTGTGCCCAAGGAACAATTTGCTTCACAGAATTGGTACGACGTGTGGTTTCCTAACCTGGCGCCAAGCCTCGAAACAATGAAGCTCGGGCAGGCCGCAACAACTCCCCGTCAATGGGCTGCATTCACCAGGAAGTACCACGCTGAGATGACAACGCCAGAGAACACGCATGTACTTGAGTTGCTTGCTGCGCTCTCCCACCAAACCGACTTCTCGGTTGGCTGCTACTGCGAAGATGAAGCACATTGCCATCGTTCAGTACTGCGGGCTCTACTCATCGAAAAAGGCGCCAAAGTGAAATAGCCATTCGGCCGGGGGACGTCCCTAAGGCCACAAAGGCCCGTTGATCGCCAAGCTTATCGCTACTTTTTCTCCGCTTGTAGCACGTCGCGAACGCTCTTAGTCATCTCGCGCCACGCGGTAAATACCTCCGCTCCACAGGTGGCTAGCGTTGATTTCACGCCATGATGCCTTGCCGTTTCGATCTGCGCAGCAAAAACGGTGGCGGCTGCATTCACAAGAAGCGCCGCAATCTGTTTCTCGTTCATTGTCATTTATCCCCTTTTCCTGGTTTTACTGACTTTGCATTCCAATTTTACCATACTTTTCCCTGCGGACTCTGAGCCACGTACGGCCACTCATGTTATACGAAGACTATGCGGGTTGAAATTTCCAGAAAGAATTTTTTGGACCAGGCAGTCAGCGAATCCGCATTATTGACAAAAGGCTCGACCTCCTGGCGAGCTTTTTCCAAGTCTACCGCCTGAATCGTTTCCCGGAGAAGGCCGAGCAGCCGCTCGCCGGGGGTCCGGAGTTTGTCGCGGTAGTCAACTACGAACGGACGCTAACCCAATCACCGTTACCGCCCTGATCCGGTCAGATGAGGTATCCTCAAGGATGAGCGATGCCCGGTACTGCTCGTTCTGTAACGGGCAAATGAAAAGCTGTGTGGTTTTCACCTTAGTGGGTTTCTCGCGCCTTTTGCGGGTTACCACCGTTAGCGCGATGGCCCGCTCGACCTCAAGCCTGTATACGTGCGCACCTCGGCAATGCGGGCAATGCTCTATGCGAACCGTTTCCTCGCTCATACCAGGACTATTCCTTACCCTATAAAGATCAAGCAACAATCATGCCAGGCCGGCAGGCGTCCGGCACATTCAACTTCAAATGTTAAAATTGCAGGGTTATAACCCGGCGTGCTTGAGTATTGCAATGCATTCATCAAGCTGAAGTGAGGGCTCTCACATCAGTCCTCCTACCGGTCGAGGTCTTCCAGACGCGTTCCCTTGCCTGCCCTGAGGTTCGCCCTTGCCGATTCTATTCGCTTAAGAAACCGAGGATCATTCTCAAGCCTATACTCAAACCAGTCGTCTTCGCTCTCAAAACCAACGAGAAGGCCGGCAGGCTTACCATGCCTCGTGATGACGATTTCCTCCTTCTCGGCTATCCGGAGATATCTTGATAAGTCATCCTTGATCTCAGACAATGCAATTTTCTTCATTCCGTTTCTCCTATGCTTTCAAGCCAGCTTGCGGCCTGAGATTTCTCGACTATGGCCAGAATCTCAACGGTCTTCCCTGTCACGTCGTAGAAGATTCTGACATCTTCAACTCGAAGTCGGTACTGCGGCTTTCGCATACCCCTCAGCCTTTTGATGCGGCTCTTGCTTATCTTGGTCGGCTGGTGGCGCAGGTGCAATTCAATGGCGTCTCCAACCGTTGACCGAAGGTTCGCCTTCAGCCTCCTGTAATCGTTGACCGCCTCAGGGGCGAAAACGATGTCATATTTCATTCTGGCCATATTCTAGCCAGAATAAACGAGAAAATCAAGCTGGATCAGGGACAAAGAAGGCGGCGGCGTTAGTTGTGTACCACACGATTTTAACCTAAAGGTCCTGCAAAAATAGCCCTCTTTCCGATTGACTGACTGTCCCGTTTCTCTTACAATCATGCATAGTGTCGCAAAGGGGCTTGAAGTCGCGCAATCTTTGGGCCCCCAGGAGGCCGATGATGCTGAAGGCGCATCGATGTTACGCCATCTGTCTGTTTCTCATGGTCGCCGCATTCTTGCTCACCTCGAATGTGCATTGCGAAGGCTACAAGGGCTTCTTGAAATTGAACCCCGACGAGTGCGTGCCACTGGACAAGAAGATTGTGCTCCAGCTCTCCGCCGAATGGCACAAATACGCCGACTTTGTAAAGATCTGCGCACTGACGCAAAAGAAAGGCCAACCCGCAAAGGGGTCGATTATCTCGGTGTGGGTGGAAGAGTACTACGGCACTCTGCCTTCTGACGCAATGTGGGAAAAATTTCCACTTCCGCTCATAGTAGATGATCACTTTCAGAAAATCGGCCAACTGCCCGAACTTTATCCCATGGATCAACCACGCGAGCTTGACGTCTACTATGGGAAATGGCAGCTAGGTATGCCCACCGAGATCATGGTCGATGTCCATAACCCCGCTGTTTCCGGAGATTATTACTATGATTCTCTCATCTGGAACAAAGATAGAGGGACGTATGAGATGAAATCGGAGGGGGAAAGATATGGCAGACGAAAACGGTAAGGTAGAAAAGCTCAAGCGAGCGTGCGGTCATGCCTTTGTGATCTACGGTCATTCATGCAGCCACGCGGTCTGGTATGTCATCTCCCAATACGAACCGTCACAAAAATGGATGGCGGCGAATGACCTTATAACGAACCTTAGCACGAGCCCCAAGTGGAAGCCCGTGGACCAGCGAGAGCTAAGCATGCTCGCCAGCCAGGGCGTGCTGATTGTGGGAGGCCTGAACAAAGTGCCCGCACACGGACATGTGCTGGTGGTGTATCCGGGACCACAAAAGTCGGCTGGGGGCTACAACGCCAAAGACGATGCAGGCAAGATCTACAAAGTACAGCCCAGAGGCTCCTATCCTCTCGCAATGTCGACCTCAAGCGGCGGTTGGCCAGGCGCGAGAAGCTATGGCGATAAAACCGTGTGGGACTCTTGGGGGAAAGATACTGAATTTAAGAAGGTCAGATTCTGGAAGTATGTCGGCTCAGGGACTGCTGGCGGAAACGTCTGATCCTTATCCAAGTAAATACAAGAGCTACGTTGGTTGAGGCCCGTCTCCCGCGTCGGCCTTCATATGTTGAGTTCCATCGACCGGGGCTTCCTGTTTCTCTGTAAATCCTTCCTCCCCTGTGGGGTCATCAGGACAATAGCGTCGTAACCGAGTTCTTTTGCTCGTAAATACATTTTATGGTCAAGGGCTATCCTTTTTTCATACCAGTTGGGGCCGGTGCCGTTTTCAGTGTCGTTATAACGGAGTTTTACAATTTGTTCGCACGTAAATAGCTTCTCCAATATTTCCATTTCCGAAAATCCATAGACCGGATTCCCAACACTCACGCGTTCTGGCTGATCATTTGGAAGGCCATAGGATTCCACATCCCTTTTTCAGGATAAAGCCGTAGAAGTCACGTGAGATCTTTCGTGCCAGGTGGAATTTCGATGGATAACGAGGCGCGCCGAGGCTTGGGTTACGCAGGCGTACCTGGCGGTACGTCGAAGTAGAACAGACTGAAGGGCAACAAAGTTAGGCGCTAGGACCATCCGGCATACGACTGCCGGCGACCGTCCCCTGTCAAGGAAACGCCTCGTCGTTACGCCGCTTTTTCGACAATCCTGCTTCTTGTTTGCATCGGAAGCCTGATGGGCGCAAAAAACTCTGATGGATAAAGGTAGTCCTCTCCAGACTCGTCAATGATTCTCACTTGATTGTGCCGCTGCGCCTCTTTGTCCGGAAGCTTTTGATACAACTTCCGTAGTTCTAAGGATGCTTCATAGCCCTCATTATCAACGCAGAGCAGGAACTTTTGTTTAGTCATTTTGTTTCCCCAGGTATTTCTTGATTTTAACTTCTTTCCTTCCCTTGCCATGCCCTTCGTACCAGTGCAACTCTGCCAGCTTCACGGATCCATCTCTTAATCTAATTCTAGCAGTTCCCTTGCGCTTTCTCCAGCTTGCCTTTCCATAGGCACGATTCAGCCTTCGTAGCTCGCGAATCCCATGACCGGAGGCAATGGTTTCTATCCGCAGAATCTCGCCCAGAATTTTGAATTGCATGTACCCTGTCCGGTAATCAAAGCCTAATGGTAACTGACTCCTCTTGGGACATTATACTAGATTTGTGCTGTCTTGTCTCAAACAGATGTGATGACGGAGGCTTCGCCAACGCGCGGGCGTACCTCACGCGGAGCGCACCACGACTATGTCAGCCGCGTCTACCGTTTTTAGCTTCGCCACAATTACTCAATTAATTGAGTAAATTTACTCAACACGGTGAATAAACGTCAGAACAGAAAATAGGGGCGGACTGGGCGTGACTCGTGCCGGGTAGAATTTCGATGGATAACGAGGCGCTCCGAGGCTTGGGCCACGCAGGCGTACCTCGTGGTACGTCGAAGTGGAACAAGTTGAAGGGCAACGAAGTTAGACGCGAAAGGCCATCCGGCATCACGGGCGGGGCAAGGAGATTCTGGGAAAAATATTATTTGCCCAGAATCTCCTTGACATATCCCAGCGCATCCGCGAGGCGTTCAGCGGGTACGCCGCCTTGCGCCATCTGCGGATTCCCCCCACCCTTCCCGCCGTACTTTTCCGCTATAGCCTTCATGATGGCGCCCGCGCTGAACTGCTTGGCCAGGTCCTTTGTCACAGCCACAACGAGGGTGCCCTTTGTCTCATCCTTTGTGCCGACCACCACCACGCAGCTCTTCACCTTGCTGCGAATGACATCGGTAGCCTTTCTCAGGTCATCTGCTTTGCCGCCATCGATAGCCATGGTGACCACCTTGGCGCCGTTCTTCTCCCAGGCGGATGCTATGGCTTCATCCACTTTCTGAACTGTGGCCCCTTCCTTGAGGCGCTCGATCTCTTTATCCTTTGCCTGGATCTCGGCAAGCAGACCTTCGACCCTCAACTGAACATTCTCAAGGTCTGTCTTGAGCTCCTTCGCGATGGATCGCGCGACGTGTTCTATTTTGCGCCGGTATTGGACCGCGGCTTTACCGGTCACGGCCTCGATCCTTCTGACCCCGTACGCCAGCGATCCTTCGCTTACGATAGCGAGACTGCCAATCTCTCCGGTGTTGCGCACATGGGTGCCTCCACACAGCTCCATGCTGAAGTCACCTACCTTGACAACCCGCACGGTCTCGCCATACTTTTCCTCGAAGAGTGCTGTTGCGCCGTCGCGTATGGCCTCGTCCCTGCTCTTCACGTCCGTGCGAACCGCGGCGGACTCCATGATCTTTTCGTTGACGATATCTTCCACGCGGGCAAGCTGCTCCGGGTCAGGAGCCTGAAAGTGGGTGAAGTCGAACCTGAGCCTCTCCTGCTCCACCAGCGAGCCCGACTGTTTGACGTGATCTCCCAGGACGGCCCTCAGCGCATACTGCAAAAGGTGCGTGGCAGTGTGGTTCCGCGCAATCCCCCTGCGCCGCTCCGCGTCAACGATCAGCTCCACCTTTTGCCCGGCCCTGAACAAGCCTTTTTCCACTTTCACCTTATGCGAGAAAAGGTTCTCTCTCATCCGGGAAACGGCAAGCACCCGGGCTTCGGATCCATCGCTCCTGATCACGCCTTCGTCAAAGGTCTGGCCACCCGCCTCTCCGTAAAACGGCGTCACATCAAAAAAGAGTGTGCCCTCCTCGCCCTCTCGGATCTCATCGCTGCTCTCTTCTTCTTTGACGATGCCGAGGATGCGGCCTTCTGACTTCAGGGTCTCGTAGCCTGTGAAGATGTTCTTTGCATCCTCTGCCACGGCGTCGGTCGATACCTGCACCCATCCCTCTTTCTTCGTTTTCCAGTCGGCTCTCGACCGCTCTTTTTGCTCATAGAGCGCCCGCTCGAAACCGGGCAGATCGAGGGAAAGCCGGTCCTCACGCGCCATATCATCGGTGATATCGACGGGAAAGCCGTAGGTATCATAGAGCTTATAGACCACATCGCCGGGGATGACGGTGCCGCCCTTTGCCAGCACCTCTCTCTTCTCCTCTTCGTAGAGTCTGATACCAACGCTGAGCGTTTCCAGGAAACGCTCTTCTTCTCCCTTCAGCACTTGTGCAATATAGGCGTGGTTGTTCTTCACCTCAGGGTACACGTCTTCCATCTTGTCGACCACGACCTTTGAGAGGTCGTGCAGAAACTCCCGCTCGATGCCTATCTTCTTGCCGTACCGCACTGCCCTTCTCATGATGCGTCGGAGCACGTATCCCCTTCCCTCTTTTGAGGGCAGCACCCCGTCGTTAATGATAAACGTGGCACCGCGCACGTGATCTGCGATCACGCGGAAGGCCGTATCTATCTCTTCTCTTTCGCCATACGCATAGCCGGAGATATCTTCCAGGGCTTTCAGGATTGGCGCAAAAAGGTCGCTCTCGTAATTGCCTATCTTTCCCTGCAGGATCGATGTAATTCTCTCCAGCCCCATGCCCGTGTCGACCGAAGGGTTGGGCAAAGGCTTCATGGTGCCGTCGCGGAAGCGCTCATACTGCATAAACACAAGGTTCCATATTTCGAGGAACCGGTCACAGTCGCAGCCCACCGTGCAGGTGGGTGTCTTGCAGCCGACCTCCGGTCCGAGGTCGTAGATGATTTCCGAGCACGGGCCGCATGGTCCTTCTTCGCCCATGGCCCAGAAATTGTCCTTTTCTCCGAGGCCTATGACCCGATCTTCCGGCACGCCGTGGCTCCTCCAGATGGCGCGCGCCTCATCGTCCTCCCGGAAGACCGTGAAGTACATCCTCGATTCGTCCAGGTTGAGCCTCTTGAGCAAAAGCTCCCTGGCATAGGCGATGGCGTCTTTCTTGAAGTAGTCACCAAATGAAAAGTTCCCCAGCATCTCAAAGAAAGTGTGGTGCCGCAACGTTTTTCCAACGTTCTCAAGGTCGTTGTGCTTGCCTCCCGCGCGCACGCACTTCTGGCAGGTGGTTGCCCGGGTATAGGACCGCTTCTCCGCGCCGACAAAGATATTCTTGAACTGCACCATGCCCGCGTTCACGAAGAGGAGCGTCGGGTCCTTGTCCGGCACGAGGGACGAGCTCGATACAATCGCGTGCTCCTGCTCTTTGAAGAACTCGAGAAACGTGCGCCTGATGCCACTGGACAGCATGCCTATTCCTTTTTCAGCCCGTAGTGTATCAATATCTTCTGCTCAACCTCAGCGGCAACCTCGGGGTGCTGTTTGAGATACTCTTTAGCGTTCTCCTTCCCCTGCCCGATGCGCGCATCATTATACGAGTACCAGGTGCCGGACTTCTCGATAACACCGAGGTCAGAGCCGATATCAACGATATCCCCTTCTCTCGATATGCCCTCGCCGAATATGAGATCAAATTCTGCCTCCCTGAACGGAGGCGCAAGCTTGTTCTTTACGACCTTGACGCGGGTCCTTGAGCCGACCACATCCTGGCCGTCCTTGATTGCGGAAATGCGCCGTATGTCGAGCCTGATGGACGCATAGAACTTCAGGGCATTACCGCCTGTTGTCGTCTCAGGGTTTCCGAACATGACACCGATCTTCTGCCTGATCTGATTGATGAAGATGACGGTCGTCATCGACTTGGAGATGGTGGCCGTGAGCTTCCGCAAGGCCTGGGACATGAGCCTCGCCTGTAACCCCATGTGCTGGTCACCCATCTCCCCCTCGATCTCGGCCCGCGGCACGAGTGCTGCCACCGAGTCAACGACTATAACGTCTACGGCGCCACTCCGCACGAGATGCTCCGTGATCTCCAAGGCCTGCTCGCCCGTGTCAGGCTGCGATATCAACAACTCCTCCGTGTTCACGCCTATCTTGGCTGCGTAGTGTATGTCCAGGGCGTGCTCGGCATCGACGAAGACCGCGGCCCCGCCCTTCTTCTGGGCTTCGGCAATCACCTGGAGCGCCAGCGTTGTCTTACCCGAAGCCTCAGGCCCGTATATCTCGACCACCCGGCCCCTCGGCACCCCTCCGATAGTGAGGGCGATATCCAGAGCAAGCGACCCGGTGGAAATGACGGGTATTTCTTCGGGGGCTCTCTCGCCCAGCTTCATGATGGAGCCTTTACCGAATAGCTTTTCGATCTGCGTGACCGCCATGTCAAGAGCTTTTGTCTTGTTTGCTTCTTCCTTCATCGTTTTCGCCTCCAAATTTTATCTTCCAGATAGGTGAGTATATGGCCCCGCCAGGGGTAAGCGTACTCTTAAACAGCACAAGCCCATCTACGGGAAACTCCATCCTCTCTAAGGGCGGGAGATCCCCGTCGGGAAAGGCAGCAGGCGTTCTCATTCTGCCGAGGGTGATGTGCGGGGTAAACTCCCTTGCCTCCCGCTCGAAATCAAACTCGGTAAGCCCTTCTTCCACGTCCTCGTAAACTGCCTTCACCTGGTCCGCGCCCTTATCGAGCCGCACGATAACGACCCGTGCCCTCCTGCGGTTGGGGAAGGCATCGATCTCTTTCAAGCTTACCACAAATGGAGCGAATCGGCTTCCGATTGGTTGAAGAGCCTCGTGCATCTTTCCGGCCAAAGCTTCCTCGATCTCGCCAAGAAACTTGAGCGTGATATGGATGGCGTCCCTCTTCACCCACTTTACGTCGCGCGTCCGCTTGGAAAGTCTCTCGATCACTTCTCTCAGATAGTCGACCACCGGCGCTGATACTTCGAGGGCAAGGAAGCTCCTCATTCGATTCTCCCTCCAACCTTTCCCTCCAAAAGATCGATAGCAAATTGCAAAGCTTCGGTCGACGTCTGGGCTTTTATCTCCAGCCGTCCTCCTTTGAACTGGAATTTCCTGAAAAAAGTTCCCGTGGCGTTCTCTGTCCTTGCAGCAAGCCCGATATAGACCGTTCCCACGGGCTTCTCCGGGCTGCCCCCTGTTGGCCCGGCAATGCCGGTAACGGAGAGGCCGATGTCAGAGCCTGTTGCGGTGCGCACGCCTTCGGCCATTTTTTCCGCTACCTCGCGGCTCACTGCCCCGTGTGCTTCGATGCTATCAGCCGGCACGGAGAGAAACGTCTGCTTTGCCTGGTTGCTGTACACAACAACACCCGCTTCGAAGTAATCGGAAGAGCCCGCGACATCCGTGATCCTGCTGGCGATGAGGCCGCCGGTGCATGATTCCGCAACGGCTAACCTCAGTCCTTTCTCGCGCAGGAGCCCGCCCAATCGCTCTTCAGGCTTCACCGGAGCCTTCCTAGCAAAAGAAGTGCCGCATTCGCGTAAATGCCGGCCATGATGTCGTCAGCAACGATCCCGTAGCCTTTGGGCAATCCTTCAAGGCGCCGGATCGGGAAGGGCTTCACGATATCGAATATACGAAAGAGAATAAATCCTTTCAGCAGACTCGAGACGCCCAATCCCTGGCCAACCATGGTAACACAGATACCGACAAGTTCGTCAACTACGATATAACCAGGATCTTTTTCCGGGAACTCCATCCGGTTGATGCAGAGAATCGCAGCGACCGCAATGAGCAATACCGTAAGGGGATGATTGAGAAGTCCGGGCAGCAGATAAAGGAGAATACAGCCGAGGATGGAAGCCCACGTGCCGGGCGCAAGCGGGAGATAGCCTACATAGCCGCAGGTTACAAAAACTAATGCAAGTCTATGCGCCATCCTTCGGTCCGCCCTTTGAGCTATCCGACGTAGCGCTATCGTAGACCGCCTTCTCGTCAAACACTTTCTCGCCGACCACTTTCCACTCATTCTCCCAGGCCCGGTGAAAGCAGCTCCAATAGCCCGTGTGGCATGCGGCAACTTTCTGATCAACGATAAGGAGCAGCGTGTCGTTGTCGCAGTCGAGACGGATCGATTTCACTTCCTGAACATGGCCCGATGTCTCACCCTTGAGCCATATCTTCTGCCGCGAACGGGAGTAGTAGTGGGCCTTTTTCGTCTTGAGCGTGAGATCAAAGGCTTCTTTGTTCATATAGGCCACCATCACCACGTCCTTCGTGCGCTCATCCTGCACAACAACGGGCACCAGCCCCCTCGCGTCCCATTTTATTTCTTCCATAGGCCCCTCGGTGTTTAGTGTATAGTGTTTCGTGTTTGGTGTTTAGTGTTTAGTGTTTGGCGAGAAACCGGAGCGGCATGCCCTTCACTAAACACTATACACTGTTCTTACAGTCTTACTGCTACTCCTCTTTCCCGCAAGTACTCTTTCGCTTCTATGACCGTGTATTCACGGTAGTGAAATATGGATGCTGCAAGAACCGCGTCAGCCTTGCCGTCTACAAGCCCTTCGTACAGGTGCTCCAGGTTTCCTACTCCCCCGGATGCGATGACCGGAATGTTGACCGCCTCAGAGATAGCTTTCGTCAAGGGTATGTCGTAGCCGATCTTCGTACCATCCCTGTCCATACTCGTCAAAAGAATTTCGCCTGCGCCCAGCTCCTCCACTTTCTTTGCCCAGCCGATTGCTTCAACGCCGGTCGGCTTCCGACCGCCATACGTGTAGACCTCGAAGCCCGTTGCGTTCCTTTTGGCATCGATGGCAACGCAGATACACTGGCTCCCGAAGACGTCGCTCGCCTCACGGACTATCTCGGGGCGCTCAATGGCCGAGGTGTTGATCGTAACCTTGTCAGCTCCGGCGAGAAGAACATCGCGAATATCCTGAATGCTCCGTATCCCTCCGCCCGCAGTGAGTGGCATGAATACTTCTCTCGCAACTCCCTCGATTACATTGAGTATGGTTCTTCTTTTTTCATGGGATGCTGTAATGTCGAGGAAGCAGAGCTCGTCAGCGAGCTGTTTCTCGTAGGCCTTTGCATTGACCACGGGGTCGCCCGCGTCTTTCAGGTTGACGAAATTCATGCCCTTGACGACCCTGCCTTCCATCACGTCCAGGCAGGGGATGATTCTCTTAGTCAGCAAGCTCTATTGCCTCCTCAATCCGTATTCGTCCCTCGTAGTATGCTTTGCCAACGATGGCAGCCCAGAGGTTCATGTCCTTGAGCCTGCGTAAGTCCTCTACGCTACTTACGCCGCCGCTCGCAATGATGGGCACATCGGTCATGCCCTGCATCCCGACTATCGCATCAAAATCGGGTCCGCTCAAGGTGCCGTCTCTTGAGATGCTGGTGAAGAGTATGGCCATGATCTGCGAGCCGGAAGCGAGCTCGAGCACCTCCTGCAGGGAGATGCCGGCCGCCTCTTTCCATCCCTTGACCATCGGCCGGCCTTCATAAAGATCAAGACCAAGCACGATATTCTTGAACCGCGAAAGACCCCGGAAGAACGCCTTATCTTCGAGCGCCCTGGTGCCCACGATCACGCCGTCTATGCCCATGGCTGAATAATGGGCGATGTCTCCATCCGTGCGAATGCCACCTCCCACCTCCAGGTGGCCAGGCACCTTCTGCCTGATCGCTTGTATCAGGTCACTGTGGACGCGGCTTCCTTCGCGGGCGCCGTCCAGGTCGATCACATGAAAATCCTTCGCCCCTGCCCTGCACATGCTTTCGATCGTGTCCGAAGGGTTCTGGCTATAGACGGTGACTTGCGAGAAATCGCCTTTCAGGAGCCTCACCGCCTTGCCGCCGATGAGGTCCATGGCGAAAAAAATTTTCACTTCAAGTCCTCTTGGAGGTATTTGATCCCCTTTTCAATGCCCTCCTCGGCAAGCTGACTCGCAGTGATCCATTTCATCCCCCTTTTCAGAAAAGTGACGATTTTGAGGATGTCATCGAAAAGCGGCTGTTGGGTCTCGTCAAAGACGAAGATCTTTGCCAACCCGTTCTGGTCATACAGGTGAAGGTGAAAACCGACGCTAGCCGGCTTATCCACGGCAAAATTGCCGCCCTGCCGTTCCTGATAGCGGTAGACGAAGGCTTCGACACTCCTTACGTCGTTTCTGCCCATACTATATTTTATTCCATGGTCAGCAAGGCCCTGTCTCAGTTCGTCAAGTAGCACCATCTCCGCGTCCTGGTGAATTGGTCCCGACCTGATGGGCCTGCCGCAAACTGGACAGGCTGTAAGGTCCGGGTCAAGCAGCCGGTTCGCGTAAATGCCGACCTCAACGTCGGATGCGACAACAAGGCCGGCTGCCATCAGCAATATCGAAAGGAAGATCAGTTTTGTCCGCATAGGTTTATAAAATTCTGAAGGAGGCGCAGGCCCACCTTCTGGCTCTTTTCCGGATGGAACTGGCATGCGAAAATGTTGTCGCGCTCAATGGAAGAAGCAAACGGGCTGCCGTAGTCAGTCTTGCTCGCAATGACATCTTCTCCGGGTTCCGGATAAAAGGAGTGAACGAAGTAGAAATATTCTCCCTGGTCGATCCCTTTGAATACCCGCGAGTTCTTGATTTGCTCAACCTCGTTCCATCCCATGTGAGGAACCTTCAGGTCATTCTTGAACCTCCTCACACACCCCTTGACGAGGCTTAAGCCTTCAACCCCGGGTGCCTCTTCCGATGATTCAAAGAGCATCTGTAGCCCCAGACAGATTCCGAGATAAGGTTTACCTTTGCTTATCTGGTCCCTCAGAACATCGAGCAGATCGAACCCTCTCAAGTTCTCCATGCACTTGCCGAAGGCACCCACTCCGGGTACTACAATTGCCCTCGCTTCCGCAATCATAGCCTTGTCTCTCGTGACAACGATAGACCCGCCCAAGCGCGCAAACGCATTGGTCACGCTCCTCAGGTTTCCCATTCCATAGTCGACGATCGCTATCAAAGCACACCCTTGGTCGACAAGACCCCTTTCAAATACTCGTCCTTTGCACAGGCCTCCCGGAGCGCGCGGCCAAAGCCCTTGAAGACTGCCTCGATCCTGTGGTGCGCATTCTCACCATAAAGCAGGTTCACATGGAGGCAGGCCCTTGCTTCGCGCACAAAGGCGAGGAAGAACTCTTTGGCCACCTCGATATCAAACGTGCCGACCCTTCCGTTTATCTCTCCGTTCCAGGCAAGGTAGGGCCGACCGCTCACGTCGATGGTTACACTGCACAGGGCTTCATCCATGGGAACTACTGCATGCCCGTAGCGCCTGATCCCTTCGAAATTGGCCAGGGCGTCTTTCAGGGCCTTGCCAAGCGCAATGCCTACGTCTTCAACGGTGTGGTGGTGGTCAACCTCGGTGTCTCCCCGGGCTTCTATTTCCAGATCGAAGAAACCGTGGCGGGCGAAGAGTTCCAGCATGTGGTTGAAGAAGGGGATTCCCGTGGCAATGCTGTATTTCCCTTCACCGTCGAGCTTCCATCTGACCTTTATTTCCGTTTCCTTGGTCTTCCGGGTAAGCTGTGCTTTTCTTTTCATGTTCATGTCCTGCATGCCTCTACGGAATCACTTTGTTCAGCGGGTATTCGACGATACCCTGCGCGCCCGCTCGCCGCAATTCCGGTATGATATCACGGACGACCGATTCGTCTATGATGACCTCCAGAGCAACCCATCCCTCATCGGCCAGGGTCGAGATCGTCGGCGTATGGAGGGAAGGCAGTATCTTCATGATCCGATCCAGTCCTTTCAACGGTGTATTCATCTTCAGCCCCACCTTCTCTTCAGCGCGAAGCGCACCCTGGAGAAGCATGACTATGTTTTCTATCTTCGTCTTCTTCCACTTGTTCCTCATCGCTTCCTTGCTCGCAATCACGACCGTTTCAGACTCGAGAATCGTCTCGATGATGCGCAGGTTGTTGGCGGCCAAGGACGCACCCGTTTCCGTGACCTCAACGATTGCATCGGCAAGGAGCGGCGGCTTTACTTCGGTTGCTCCCCAGGAATACTCGACCGTTGCCTCTATCTTCTTTGATTTGAGGAAGCGCTTTGTGTAGCCTACCAGCTCGGTTGCTATCTTCTTGCCCTTAAGGTCCTTCAGGCTTCTTATTGGGGAATTAACAGGCGCTGCGACAACCCACTTCACCCCTTTGAATCCCACCTTGCCGTATCGCAGGCGCGCGATTTCCGCCACCTTGGCATTCTGCTCCAGCACCCAGTCGAGCCCGGTGATGCCCATGTCAAGGATGCCGTTCTCGACGTAGCGCGCCATCTCCTGCGCCCTGATGAGAAGCCCTTCCAGCTCAGGATCGTCTATGATGGGAACGTAAGATCTCTCGGGGACCTTTACGCTGTAGCCTGCGTTTTTAAACAGCCTTATTGTGCTATCCTGCAGGCTCCCCTTCGGGATCCCTATCTTCAGTTTCACCGCAACAGCTCCCTTCTTGCCCTGATTGCCCGCCCATGCGCGTAAAGCCCTTCGATTTCTGCAAGCCTCATGGCTCTGCCGCCATAGGTGTCGAGAAACGTTCTATCTATCTTAACCAAAACTTTGCGCTTTGTAAATGTATCCACTGAAAGTCCTGCTGAAAACCTGCCCGCGCCTCCCGTGGGAAGCACGTGGTTTGTCCCTATGTAATAGTCACCCATTGATACGCAGGTTTGGGGCCCAACGTAAATGATGCCCGGGTATCGTATGGCCTTTGCGGCAGACTCATCGCCGATCAACTCCAGGTGTTCGGGCGCTATCCTGTTGATGGCATCTATTGCTCTGTCGAGGCTCCTGTAATAAACCAGATAGCCGTTCTTCTCAAGCGCCTTCTCCACCGTGGCCTTGCGCACATTCTCGCTGAGCAGCCGCTCCATCTCCTTCATAAGCATATAGAGGTCGTCCTTCGAAGGCGAAAAAAGGCCCACCGTTGCCATCTCGTCATGCTCTGCCTGCGAAAAAAGGTCCCACGCCGCAATCTGAGGGGGGAAGGTGCGCGTAAGCAGAATCGCGAGCTCGGAAGGCCCTGCCAGCATGTCTATGCCGACCCGACCATATACGTCCCTCTTTGCTTCTTCCACATAGGCGTTGCCCGGCCCTACGATCATGTCCACTTTTGGAATGCTCCCCACACCGTAGGCGAAGGCATAGATTGCCTGCGCACCGCCGAGACGAAAAACGTTGTCTATTTCCAGGAGGAGGCAACAGGCCGCAATATATGGGTTGAGGACGCCATCACGGGTTGGGGTGGTAACGTAGATTTCCTTCACGCCTGCAACCTGGGCCGGCACCACACCCATGACAACGCTCGACGGGTACGGGACCTGTCCGCCCGGTACGTAGACCAACGCACGCTCCACAGGGACGGCTTCTTCCTTGACCTCCAGGCCTTTTCTCCTGTACCTCCTTTTCTGCATAATCTGAGAGCGGTGATAGAGGCGCACGTTCCGTATCATGCCCTTCAGCACGTGAAGGTCTTTCTTGTCGACTTTCCCGGCCGCTTCCTTGATTTCGCCGGTGCTTATCTTGAGGGGGTACTTTTTCTTCCAACCGTCAAAACGGGTGCTGAGACTGCCAAGCGCTTCTTCTCCGCCCTCCTTCACCTGCTTCTTGATGGCCTCTACCGACTCCTGAACCTCAGCCGTTTTCTGTTCGCGGCCTCGTATCACAGCCTCGAGAAAGGCATCCCATTCCCGCTCAAGGTGCCATACCTTCATCTTTCTTCCTCTCTATCTTTGCCCCGAGCTGGCGCAGTTTTTTCTCGATCGATTCGTACCCTCTGTCGATATGATAGATGCGTGAAACCTCTGTCGTGCCGTAGGCACAAAGTCCTGCCAGGATAAGGCAGGCACTGGCCCGCAGATCCGTAGCCATCACTTTCGCGCCCTGCAAGGCCTTGACGCCGCGGACCACGGCTCTGTTTCCCACGACCATGACATCTGCCCCGAGTCTTCGAAGCTCTGCTGCGTGCATCATCCGGTTTTCAAAAATCGTCTCCATCACGACGCTCACGCCCTTTGCAATCGACATCATGGTCATGACCTGCGCCTGCATGTCTGTCGGGAAACCGGGATACGGAAGGGTTTTTACGTCAAACGCTGTTGGTCTCCTCCTGGACATAGCAGCTGTCAGCGAGCCGTTCTCCTCTTCAATCTCCATCCCCGCCTCTCGCAGCTTCTCTATCAGGGCGGTGAGGTGGGATGCGTTGGCGCCCTCGATAACTACGCTGCCCCGCGTGAGGCCGCTGGCAACGAGGAAGGTGCCTGCCTCGATGCGGTCGGGAATCACGTCGTGGTTGCAGGGGGAGAGTGCTTCGACCCCTTGTATGGTGATGACGGGCGTGCCGAGCCCTTCTATCCGAGCGCCCATGGCTTGAAGCATCACCCCGAGATCGACCACTTCCGGTTCCATGGCCGCATTCTCAATGACCGTTTCCCCTCTGGCCAGAACAGCGGCCATCAGAATATTCTCCGTTCCGCCCACGGTCGATTTCTCAAAATGGACCGTTGCGCCACAAAGATTCTCAGCCTTCACGTCGACGTACCCTTCGTGCATGCCGACTTCACACCCGAGGAGGGAGAGCCCTTTCAGGTGAAGGTTGATGGGCCGCTCACCAATCGCGCAACCTCCGGGATAGGAAACGATGGCCCTCTTGCGGCCGCCCGCCAGGGCGCCGAGCACAAGGACCGAAGCTCGCATCTCCTTTACGAGATCGTACGGGGCTTCAAAGCCCTCTGCTCCTCTCGTATCCACCTTGAGCCTGTGGTCGTCGACCCATTCGGACGTGGCACCAAGGAGTCCGAGCACGTTGATCATCGTAGTCACGTCCTTAAGCCGCGGGACGTTCCCTACCTCGTAAATACCTTTTTGGAGAAGGGTAGCTGCCAGTGCGGGCAGGACTGCGTTCTTCGCCCCGCTCACTGCAATCTTACCCCGGAGCCGTTCACCGCCCTCTATGACAAGCTTTTCCATGAGCCGATAAGTATCCTGTCCTTGCCTGCAAGGTCTTTTCTTGAATGCACATGAAGACCGCGCCTCTTCATCAAATCTCCCACCGCCTCTATTTGCCCTGTGCCGCCAAGCTCGCAGAGCACAGATCCGTCCTCGCTGAGGTGATCCGGAAGGTTCGCAACAAAACGTTCGTACACTTCGGTCCCGAGGGGGCCGCCCAGAAGGGCGCATCCGGGCTCATACTTCACGTCTGTCGTCAATTCATGCCATTCGGAGAGAGACACATAGGGGAGGTTAGCCGCAATGATGTCGAAGCGAGCCTCTGCCTTTATGCCCGCGAACAGGTCGGAGCGGATATAGCCGATTCTGTCCTGCACTCCCAGGCGGGCCGCGTTGCAGCGTGCAACGAGTAATGCGTCGAGGGATATATCAACGCAGGTGGCGGTGGCCGCTCCACATTTCGCAAGCGTGATCCCTATAATGCCCGAACCGGTTCCCATGTCGAGGATGCGCAAGCTTGATTTATGGCCTGGCCTTTGCGCCATGATCCGCAGGGCTTCCTCAACGAGCAGCTCTGTTTCCGGCCGTGGTATGAGCACCCGCTCATCAACGAAAAATTCTTCTGAGAAGAACTCCTTCGCACGCGTGATATAGGAGAGGGGCTTCCCTTGCTTTCGCTCCGATAGGTGCTGATCTATCCGCTCCAGAGCGTCTTCAGTCACCTCTCTTTCGGGCTCCATGTAAATGCGCTCGCGGGTGGTGCGCAGCACGAAGGCCATGATGGCAACGAGGTCGGTCCGGCCCATATCCTTCTCCCGGCGGAGCAACTCGCGGACGCGCAAGGTCGTTACCTGGCCTTTAATAATTCTGTCTGAAAGTGAGAGACGACGGGGTCGAGGACGGGGTCGAGGTTTCCGGCTAAGACATCCTCCAGTCTGTAAAGCGTGAGCCCAACGCGGTGGTCGGTTAACCTTCCCTGGGGGAAGTTGTAGGTTCGGATGCGTTCGCTTCTATCGCCTGTGCCCACTTGCTTCCTTCTCTCTGCGGAGACTTCCTGCTCTTGTTCCTCTTCGATCTGCTCCTTGAGCCGCGCCCTCAGCACCCTGAGCGCCTTGGCCTTATTCTTGTGCTGCGATTTCTCGTCCTGACAGGTCACGACGAGACCCGTAGGTATGTGGGTGATCCTCACGGCTGAATCAGTCGTGTTCACGTGCTGCCCCCCGGGACCGCTCGACCTGAAAACGTCGATGCGCAGGTCTTCGGGGTTTACTTTGAAATCCACCTCTTCCGGCTCGGCCAGTACCGCCACCGTTACCGTTGATGTGTGTATCCTGCCCTGCGATTCGGTCTCCGGCACGCGCTGCACCCTGTGCACGCCGCTCTCGTACCTGAGCTTGGGGTAGGCGTCAGGGGAGTCGATAAGAAACACCACCTCTTTGAACCCCCCAAGGGAAGAGGCGCTGGCACTCATGAGCTCTGTCTTCCACTTCATCTTCTCAGCATACTTCATGTACATGGCAAAAAGCTCGGCAGCAAAAAGGGCTGCTTCTTCGCCCCCTGTGCCGGCCCTGATTTCGAGAAACATGCTCTTGACTACACGGGTGTCCTTGCCCAGGAGCATCCCTTTGAGGAGGGCCTCAAGGTCTTCCTGTTGTTTCTCCAGCAGGCGCAGCTCTTCCTGCGCCATCTCTTTGAACTCGTCGTCTGTCTCGTGGGCCGCAAGCTCCTGCGTTTTTTTTAACTCTCCCCTTACCTTTCTCAACACCCTGAGAGTGGCTACAATCTCCCTGAGCTCAGCGTGTTCTTTGGCGAGCTTGCGAAAATCCTCCTGGTTGGAGATGTTTTCCGGCCGAGCCATTCCCGCTTCAATTTCCTGGAATCTGCGTTCAATCTCTTCCAGTTTTTCCGCGATCATTTCTTGGTCTGCTTCTCCTTCTTGTCCTGCTTGTCCTCGCTCAGCTTCTTGGCATACTTCCGCTCAAACTTCTCTACCCGGCCGCCCGCGTCCATAAGCTTTTCGCGCCCGGTGAATATCGGATGGCACTTGCCGCATATTTCGACTGAGATCTTTTCCTTTGTGGAAAGGGTCTCGAACGTGTGCCCGCATGCGCACTTTACGATGGCCTTTTTCAGTTCCGGGTGGATCTTCTCTTTCATCTGATCATCCTCCTCTGCTCATTGAATCAAGAAACTCTTTGTTTGAATCTACGTCGGTAAGCTTCTCCAGCAAAAACTCCATCGACTCCAGGGTGTTCATGGGCTGCAGAACCTTGCGCAGCAGCCATATCCTCGACAGGTCGCCGTTCTCGAGAAGAAGCTCTTCCTTCCTGGTTCCGGATTTGTTGATATCGATTGCGGGGAATGTCCGTTTCTCCGCCAGTTTCCTGTCAAGGTAGATTTCGCTGTTGCCTGTGCCCTTGAACTCTTCGAAGATGACCTCGTCCATCCTGCTTCCCGTGTCTATCAGCGCCGTGGCGACGATCGTAAGGCTTCCGCCCTCCTCTATCTTGCGGGCTGCGCCAAAAAACCGTTTCGGTTTCTGCATGGCGGAAGCATCAATGCCTCCTGAGAGAATTTTGCCGCTAGACGGCACAACGGTATTATACGCTCTCGCCAATCGCGTGATGGAGTCGAGAAGTATCACTACATCTCTCTTGTGCTCCACAAGCCGCTTCGCTTTCTCTATGACGATTTCAGCTACCTGCACATGCCTGGTGGCGGGTTCGTCAAAGGTCGAGCTGACAACCTCACCCTTAACCGATCGCTCCATGTCTGTGACCTCTTCAGGCCTTTCATCGATCAAAAGCACAATCAGGAAGATCTCCGGGTGGTTTGCGGTAACGCTGTTGGCTATGCTCTGCAGGAGCATGGTCTTGCCTGTTCGCGGCGGAGCCACGATGAGTGCGCGCTGCCCTTTGCCTATGGGCGTGAAAAGGTCCATCACCCTGGCGGGAAGCTTTGTACCGGTCGTTTCCTGTATTATTCGCTCGCATGGATAGATCGGCGTGAGGTTGTCGAAAATGATCTTGTCTTTCGCAATCTCCGGATCATCGAAGTTTATCTTTTCGATCTTCAAGAGGGCGAAGTATTTCTCGTTGTCTTTGGGCGGGCGAATCTGGCCCGATATGGTGTCTCCTGTGCGCAGACCAAATCTTTTAATCTGCGACGGGGAGACATATATATCGTCCGGCCCGGGCAGATAGTTCGAATCTACAGATCGGAGAAACCCAAACCCTTCAGGCAGGATCTCCAGCACGCCCTCTCCATATATCACCTCGTTCTTGTCCACTAGCGACTGAAGTATCGCGAAGATCAGCTCCTGCTTGCGCAGTCCCGTCGCGTTTTCGACGGCCATCTCTTTCGCGATGTGGGTCAGTTCCCCGATTCTCTTTCCCTTTAATTCAGTGAGATGCATTTCGTTCTTCCTCCCAACCGGTTAGCTTTTCCAGGAACAGGTCGACTTCCCTTTGAAGCTCTTCCGCTGTTCCGTTGTTGTCGATGACGTAGTCCGCCCTGGCCGCTTTTTGCTCAAGGGGGATCTGGAAGTCGAGCCTTCTCTCAACGTCATCGGCCTGCATGCCTCTTTCTCTGAGCCTTCTTCGTATTGTTTTCATGTCGGCCGTTACCACGACTACTTTATCCACCTTCTTATCAAATCCTGTCTCGAAGAGAAGCGGGTGGTCAAAAACAACTGCCCGCGCTCCCTGCTTTGTCAGCGCCTCGATTCTCTTCTCCATTTCCTCCCGCACGCGCGGATGGACGATCATCTCGAGCTTTCGCAATGCATTGCTCTGATTAAAGGCCGTTTCGCGGAGCCTCGCGGTGTCCACCGCGCCACCCACCACATACTCGTCGCCGAAGGTTGCCCTGATGTCGTCCTGGGTCTCTTTCCAGGTGAGGCTCTCTTTTGCGAGGCTGTCCAAGTCTATAACGTCGAGCCCTCGTTCTTTCAGGAGTCGCGCCACGGTGCTCTTGCCGCTTCCCAGAACACCAGTAAGCCCGAGGAACATCATATATCCAAGTTGATCACGTTCATCGCGTTGGTTTCGATAAACTCGCGCCTCAGCTCAACGTTGGTGCCCATCAGGGTGACAAACAACTGCTCCACTTCGGGGTCATCTGTGCTGGCCACGCGAACAAGCCTGCGCCTTGCCGGATCCATAGTGGTTGACCAGAGCTGTTCCGGGTTCATCTCGCCAAGGCCCTTATATCTCTGGATGGTCAAGCCCTCTTTGCCTTTTTCGCTGATGAGGGAAAGGAGCGCGTCAACCGGCGTGAGGCGGCGCGTACCGTCCTTCTCAAGAATGTGGACCTCTTTTTCGTAGTACGCCGACAGGTTCTTGTAGGCGCGATAGTGCCCCTTGTAGTCTTCCTGGCTGCAAAATTCGTAGTCGATGCGGGGCGTCAGCTTGCTCTCGGAGCCATTCTCTACGGTCAACGTAAAAAGGTTGTGCTCAGGATCAAGGGACATGTAAGCCGTCCGCCCCTCTTTTTCCAGTTGCTTCTTCAGCCGAAGGAGTTTTTCCTCTTTTTCGAAATCTTCGCTCCTGTAAATATCTGCCCTGAACAGGGCCAGCATTATTGACTTCTGGATGTTCAGGCGTTCCATGTTCCTGAAGTACTTTTCCAACCCCCTCAGCGCCTCAAGCTCTGTCTTCAGCCGCGCCGGTGGGATGTCCTGCCCGTCTAGGAGACACTTTACCTTTTCCATGCTCCGTTGCATGACGAACTTTTCCATCTCATCGTCGTCTTTCATGTATGTGTCTTTGCCGCCCACGGCTACTCTGTATAGCGGGGGCTGCGCTATGTAGAGATAGCCCCTGTCGATCAACTCGCGCATGTTGCGGTAAAACAAGGTGAGGAGGAGCGTGCGGATGTGGGAGCCGTCCACGTCAGCGTCGGTCATGATGACGACCTTCTTGTACCGTAGGCTCTCGATGCTTCCCGCGCTGACACCAAGGGCTAGGTAAATGGCGCGTATCTCCTCGTTGGAGAGAACCTTTTCCTGGCGGGCCCTTTCGACGTTCAGAATTTTTCCTTTTAGCGGTAATATCGCTTGTGTCTTCCTGTCTCTTCCCTGTTTTGCCGAGCCGCCTGCAGAATCCCCTTCAACTATGTAAATCTCGCGGAGATCCGGGTCGCTTTCCTGACAATCGGCCAGCTTGCCCGGCAGAATACCTGTGTCGGAAAGACCCTTCCCTTTTATTAGTTCCTTTGCTTTTTTTGCCGCCTCGCGTGCCCTTTTCGTCTCAATCGCTTTGTTGACGATGGCCTTTCCGACATCTTGGTGGAGCTCCAGATATTCGGCGAGTTTTTCATTAAGCAAGGACTCAACGAGCCCCTTTACGTCGCTATTACCCAGCTTCCCTTTTGTCTGCCCCTCGAACTGCGGGTTCTGAATCTTTACATTTATAACCGCGACCAGCCCCTCTTTCACATCATCGCCGGATATTGTCTCCTTCTCCTTGGTCAGGCGCTTGAATTGGGCAAAGTTATTTATGCAGCGCGTGAGCGCGCTGCGGAATCCTGAGACGTGGGAGCCCCCCTCATGCGTGTTCACGTTGTTAACGAAGCTGTGGATGTTCTCGTTGTAGCCGTCATTATACTGCACGGCAACCTCAAAAAAGTCGAGGTTGGTTTTTGTCCCGGTTATATATATCGGCTCGTCAAAAAGCACAACCTTGTTTTGGTTTAGATATTTGGCGAACGCTCCGAGGCCCCCCTCATGCCTAAAGTCAAGCTGCTTTGCTTTCCTCTCGTCAATGAGGGTAATGTGTATGCCGTTATTGAGAAAGGAAAGCTCCCGCATGCGCTGAGCAAGGATTTCATGACTGAACTCGATCGTTTCAAAAATCTGTTCGTCGGGCCTGAAGCGGACCTTCGTCCCGGTCTTCTCCGTGTTGCCAACGGCTTTAAGTTCTGTGACCTTTTCTCCCCGCTCATACCGCTGGGAATAAACCCTGCCCCCCCGCTTGATCTCTACTTCCAGATACTCTGACAAGGCATTAACTACCGACAGACCAACCCCGTGAAGTCCCGCGGAGAATTTATATGTATCCTTATCGAACTTGCCGCCTGCGTGGAGTTTGGTCAGCACAACCTCAAGCGCCGACATGTTCTCGCCTTTGTGAAAAGCCACGGGAATGCCCCGCCCATTATCTTCAACCGCAACGCTGTTGTCGCGGTGTATTGTAATTGTAATCCTATTACAGAAGCCTTCGAGCGCCTCGTCTATGCTATTATCGACCAATTCATACACGAGGTGATGTAGCCCCTCAATGTTTGTATTTCCGATGTACATGGATGGTACTTTTCGAACGGCGTCCAGCCCATCCAATATTTTTATGTTCTCTGCTTCGTATTCTCTCATGTTAAACCCTGATCGGCATCACAATGTTTTTATAGGTTTCGTTACCGTCTCCCGCAAAAAGAACCGCACCGTACGTCGATGGCGCGCTGACGAGTATCTCTTTCTCGTCAATGTGCCCCACGACCTCAAGCACGAAGCGAATATTAAAATTCATACTCATTTCTTCGCCTTGATATACGGCTTCTATATTTTCCTTGGCTCGCCCTACCTCGGATTCTGCCTCTATCACCATTTGGTCTTTTCGAAGAGTAATTTTTATCGGTTCTGACTTGCTGATAATTGTGGATACTTTTCTAAGGCCCTTCAAAAACCGTATTTTTTCAACCTTTGCTATGTTACTGTTGTTTTTTGGAATTACATTCTCATAGTCAGGAAAGCCTCCCTCAATAAGCCTGGATATTAAGACTACGGAACCCGTCCCAAACTGAGCGTGCTTCTCTCCCATAACTATCCGCACCGTTTCTCCTTCCCCTACAACCCGCCCAATTTCTCCAATAGACCTTTTTGGGATAATAACACCCTTAAAATCACCGAGACCATCGATGCTCTTTCGGCATAACGCCATCCGAAAACCATCTGTCCCGACAACAGAAAGTATTCCGTCTGAAGCCAGCATATACATCCCCGTTAAGACATACCGAGTCTCATCCGATGAAATGGCGAACTGAACCTTCTCAAGCATTTCAAGGAACGTACCCCCATCAACGCTAAACTCCTGTATCCCCGCTATTTCCTTTACTTCCGGAAATTCCTCAGAATCCTGTAGGCCCAGCACAAATTCAGACTGCTTCTGTGTTAATGTTAGCGTATTATCCTTAACCTCGAGGCTGATCGCGTCCGGTTCCATCTCTTTCAGGATGTCCAAAAACTTCCGACCATGGATCACCAGTTTTTTCTCGACGCTTCCTTCGTATTCCACGTGGCTGATTGCACTCAACTCAAGATCAGTAGAGTAGAGATTAATTCTGTTTTTGGACAAATCTATAAGAACATTTGAAAGTATGGGCATTATGGATCTTCTTTCTGTAATGCTAACTTGCTTTGTAAGAGGTACTAACAACAGATCCCTACTAATATCTATCTTCATAGTATCTCCTTATCATAGTCGTAATAAAGCCTGTTAATTTGTTGAAAAGCCCGGTCAAAGCAGTCCTGAGGCCCTAAAAACTGTGCATAACTTTTGTGTAAACTCTGTAGAGATCGAGAGATCATGTGGATTTAATTTTTCTCTCCAGCTTTTCAACAGTTTCTTTCAACTCCTTTTTCACTTTTATTTCCTCTTCTATTTTTTTTACGGAGTGGATGACCGTCGCGTGATCTTTACCACCAAACTTCTCACCGATACCAACAAGGGAATTGTCCGTAAGTCTCCTAGAGAGGTAGATAGCTATCTGCCGGGGAAGCATGATTGACTTGATCCGCCTATTAGATTTAATGTCGCTTGGTTTTGTGGTGAAATAAAGACCCACTTCTTTTATTATTGCATCCACGGTAATTTCCCGCTTTTTTTCCTTGATGATATGACCCATTATCTCTTTTGCGAGCTCCATCGTTATGGGCACGTTGTGAAGCGAGGCAAACGCTCCAACCCTGACAAGGGAGCCCTCAAGTACGCGCACGTTGTGTTCTACGTTTGATGCCAGATAAAAGGCAACGTCTTGGGGAAGGAAAACCCCGTCCAGTTCAGCTTTCTTGTTGAGAATGGCAACTTTTGTCTCCAGGTCCGGCGGCTGGATGTCGGCAATAAGGCCCCACTCAAAGCGAGACCGGAGCCGCTCCTCGAAATTGACAATGTCTCGCGGAAATTTATCGCTCGTAACAACGATCTGCCTCGCGTTGTCATACAGGGCATTAAAGGTATGGAAAAACTCGGCCTGAGTCCTTTCCTTGCCCGCGATAAACTGAATATCATCTATAAGCAGGACATCCATTTTTCGATACCGATTGCGGAAGTCATCCATTTTTTCAAACCGCAAGGAATTGATGAGTTCGTTGGTAAACTCCTCTGCTGTTATAAAACAGATTCGGTTCGCATCCACAGAGCCGTGAAGGAGCAAAAAGTTACCTATTGCGTTAAGAAGGTGCGTCTTCCCAAGACCCACACCGCCGTATATAAAGAGCGGATTATAAACCTTGCCAGGATTGTGCGAAACAGCGAGACAGGCCGCGTTGGCAAACTGATTGCTCGCACCAACAACAAACGTTTCAAATACATACCGCGGGTTGAAGACGCCCGGCAGGACCTGTTTTTTTGCCGTAGCATTCTTGAGCACGGGCCTGGAATCTTGCTTCTCCAGTACATATTCAATGCGGGCATCGGTTTTTGTGGTTTGGAATATCGAGTCGCGGATAAGAACCTCAAAGTTTTGCACGATCCAGTCCCGAAAGAAGCCGTTCGGGACCCCGAGCACAACAACTCCGTCCGCATATGTCATGGAACTAATCGGCTCGATCCAGGTCTTAAAATTATCCTGGTCTACTATCTGAGCGAGCCTTACTTTGATCTGAGCAGAGATATCGTCCATGCCTGGTAGAACGGTGTTTACCGCGGTGCCTTCAACATCTTTTCAACACTTGTGGAAAACTATGGCTTCCCGGAAGAGGTACATAGACATAATACTACGCGCCGCTGAACATTGCAACTCTTTTTAAGAGGACTCCACCCCACAGAGAATCGTTGAAGCTACTTTTTCAGATAAACAAAGTCGGTCGCCGCAAACTGGCTGCCGCTCTTTATTTTTGCCGACGCTGCGTCCACACCAAACAACTCAACAACCTCGACCTCGCCCCTAAACTCCCCCTTGGTCGTGCCCAGCGGCTTCTGCGTCTTGGCGTCAAAGATCGGATGTCCTGGCGTGTACACTTCGAGAACGTCACCGGTCTCAAGGCCGGACAACCGGCCCGCGGTTAAAAACACCATTTGCTGTTCAAGCGATCCAACACGCGCATACCAGTCCAAGGTAAGTATGGGGCGCAACACGTCCTCGGCGATCAGTTCTATAGCAAGGTCGATCGCGCGAACCTTTGCCTTCTCCGGACTCATATCCCCCTTTTCTCTGGACAGATAAACGGGGTTTCTTCCAGACAGGGTGCGAAGAAGCACCCCGGTGTCCGTGTTGTATATGTTAAGCGCAATGCGGGAAACCGCAAAGGAGGTTTCGCGTTCCTCCTTGCCCTCAACTTTAGACGTGCTCGTATAAACATCCGAGAGCGTCCCGCTCACCACAGCCTGCACGCTATAAATTTCACTGAGGGCCTTCATGTTTTTTGGATCGGTTATGGGCCCGTTCATGCCGAGCGTGGTCGGATCGACAGAGATGATCGTGCCGGTGCTTTCAAGCTTTGATACAAGTCGCTGCGTAGCCAACTCACCCAGATGCTCGTTCTTGTAATTTGTCTGATCCTCGAGGGGCAATATAATCACTCGGCGCTTCATTTTGGGTGAGGGGTATGAAAAGCTCAGGGTGGGCAGGGGAAGAGGGGACCCAAGGCTGTTGGGCATGTAAACCATCGTTGGTGGGTACGCCATTTGCGGCGCTACCCCCCGCTTCTTTAGGTCCTCTTCAAGCTTCGCAATTCTGGCTTCCATCTCCTTCTCTTCTTTGGTGGGGGCTGGAGATCGCGAACGGAGGGAATCGAACAGGCCGGGCGAGTACCGGTCTTTGCGCACCCAAATGTATTCCGGCTCGTAGGGCGTGTCCATATACCTTCTGTTCTTGGCATAAATATATTCGATGCCATCAATAACCTTAATGTCTCCCGGCTTCGGCTCCGCCGAGGGCTGTATGGGTGTGGCTTTCGCCGTCTGCTTTGTGTCCGCCGTGGTCTTCTTCGTTTCTCCTTCCTGAGTTTTCTTGGACCCAAACGGCCACATACTGCAGGAGGCAAGAAACAGGACCAATATAAGAGCGATCCACTTATGCATGATTGGGTATGTTATACATAGAGTTTTTGAAATGTCAAAGGCTGGCGGGAAAAATGGTGCGCTATAGACCTGACCCCCGTATAATGGTGGAGGTGGCGGGAATTGAACCCGCGGCCCCCTCGTTGCGAACGAGGTGCTCTCCCCCTGAGCTACACCCCCGGCCCCTTTATGCTAAGCCAAATTAAGGGCAAGGTCAAGTGTTTGTATAAACTGGCTAGAAACATCTGCGAGCTGGCCGATGCGGGGCAACCTTGAAACGATAGTACCAATTTGCATTCAAGATGGACGACCCAGCCTTCGGCCGGGTACCCCGAAGGCATATGCTTGAAGGCAAATTGGTACGGTCATCGGGGAGCAACAGCGCAAAAGTTCCTTGTCGACGATGCTTTTTGCAGGGAGAAGAGTGCGTCCGAGTCTTGCGGGATACGCTACCTTACCGAAACAATGCCAAGCATACCGGAAGCGGTTTTGTGCCGAAGCCGCCTGCCGGAATGAGGGCCCTTCGGAGCGTTTTGATGCTATGCCCCCGAAACCCTTTTTACCATCTCTTTCAGCTCACCCGTGTCCGCGGACTTCACGATGTACCCATCGGAGACCCAGCTGGCAAAATCCTGTTTGAACTCGCCGTACGCTGAACAAAGAATCACCGGCTGGTCCTTGTTGATCTTCTTAATTTCACCGAGCGTCTGAATGCCATCCATGCCGGGCATCTTGATATCCAGCACGACCACGCTGTAAGTGGCCTGCTTCAGTTTCTCAAGAGCCTCAAGGCCGTTAGAGGCGAGATCGACTGCGTACCCTTCGTCCTCGAGCTCCTCCTTGAAGAGCAGGCGGATATGCTCTTCATCGTCGACAACCAGTATTCTTGCAGTTTTCATGCTCACCCCTCTCTACTTAGTGTCTTATTATTAATGGGAAGGTATACTGCAAAGACAGCTCCTTCGCCAGCCCTATTTCGGACCTCCACGTGACCGTTGTGGTGCATGACGATCTTGTTGGATATGGCGAGGCCCAGCCCACTACCCTTCTCCTTGGTCGTGAAAAACGGATTGAATATATTATCGAGCAAGGAAGGATCTATGCCGCCTCCCGTGTCGGCCACGGAAACCGCGACGCAAGAGGCATTCTGGTATTGAATGACCTCCGTGCGGAGCGTAAGCTTGCCCCCGGCTTCCATGGCCTGGAAGGCATTCAAAATGATGTTAATGAAGACCTGTTTGATTTGGTGGACGTCACAGATAATGCTCGGCAGGTCGGGCTGGTATTCTTTCAGAATACGCACCCTCTCCCAACTCTTGTCTGATGCAAGCAGATACAGGATTTCATCCAGAAGGCTGTTCAGAATGCACGGCTCCAGGATCAGCGGGGTGTCCTTAACGTAATCCAGAATTTCGTTAAGTATGGCCTCGAGCCGCGAAACCTCTCCGACGATGATCTCGATATAGCGGTTGTCTTTCTCGTCGAGCTGCACCTGTTTGGCGAGCCTTTTGGTGAAGCCACCAATTATGACGAGCGGGTTCCGGATCTCGTGGGCAATGTTCGCCGTCATTTCGCCAAGGCTGCGCAGCTTTTCGTGCTCAATCACGCGCTTCTGGGCGTCCCCCAGCTCTTTCAGCACGTCGCGGAGCTTCGTATTCAGAAAAGATGTCTCCAGGCCGCTGGAGATGTAATTTGCGACAGCACTGACAAGATACTGATCGTCTTCTTCCATAGAAATCTGGTGCTCGATCTTCCTGCAAAACGTTATGGTACCAAGGACGCGGTCTTTTGATAGTATCGGCGTGCAATAGAGGGCGAGGCGAGGCCCGTCAGGTGTTTCGAGGGCGTGGTCAGCGAGAGAGGTAGGGCGCCGCAACCGCAAGGCCTCGCTTTCCAGGTCTCGAAGCGGGCCCTCCATGGCGGCATCAATCTCCCCGGACGTAAAGCGCTGGAAATCGAGCCTGACAAAGGAGTGGGCCAGTTTTATCGTAATAAACGCCGCATTGAAAGATTTTGCAGTGATAGAGGCTATGTTCTGTAGAAGGAAATGCGGCTCCGTTGCCGAGGTAAGCACCCTTCCGAGCTCAGACAGCGTGGCGAGTTCGCTGATGCGCTTTTTTGAGGAGACCAGCAGGTCATAGGTCCTCAGGATGCCGCCGAGCTCCCTGGATATTATTGAGAGCACGATCTTGTCTGAATCGACGATGGTTTCGTTACTCGAAGAGCACAAAAGGAGGACCCCGTAAACAAAGCTGTCATCGGACAGGGGCAAAAAAGAGAACGACCTGTAACGGTCTGTCGCGCCGTCCAGGTGCGCGTAAAACAGGCAGCCAAAGCGCGGAGGCACGTCGCGGTGGGTAAAGTACTGGGGCACCCTTTTTTGGGCCACGGTACCGACGACGCCCTCTCCCACGTGGGACCGGTAGCCACTCAAGATTTCAAAGAGGCGGCTCGTGCGGTTCATGAACCTGCAGGACAGGCGCTTATCCTTGTCGAGGGTATACAGGACCGCCTCTTCCATCCGCATGTCATGACCTAGGATGTTGAGAATTGCCTCGATACGGGATGCTATTTCAAGGTTTGAGTGGGATATCTCAATAACCTTGCCCAGAATGTTAACGGGATCCATGCTTTTCCAGGGCCTTCTTGTAAAGCGCGGCATATTCCATCGCCGATTTCTCCCAGGAAAAATCCTCCTGCATACATCTCTTTACGAGTGCCAGCCACGCGTCTTTATTGCGGTAAAGCGCGAGGGCCCGTTTCAGAGCCCCGAGCATTTCTTCCGCTGTATACTCGTAAAATTTGAAGCCCGTGGCAAGCTGAGGCTGGGCTGCGTCGTCACGAATCGTGTCTTCAAGGCCTCCCACCCCCCGGACAACGGGCACGGTGCCGTATTTCAGGCTGTAAATCTGGTTCAAGCCGCAAGGCTCGTAGCGCGACGGCATGAGAAATACGTCAGCCCCAGCCTCGATCAGATGGGCAAGGGAGTTGTCATAGGCTATCTTCACGGCGAAAGACTTGGCATACTTCTTCGAAAGGGCCGTAAAGAGCTCGTGGTATTTTCGTTCGCCAGTTCCCAGGAGGACATACTGCATGCCGAGAGCCACCATGTCTTGCAAAGCGTCTGCTATAAGATCAAAACCCTTTTGGTCGGCCAGGCGCGAGATGCTGCCGATAAGCAGGGAGTCGGCCCGTGCCGGCAAACCAAAGGCTTTTTTCAGGGCAGCCTTGTTGCCAGCCTTTAGACCAAGAGTCTCGGCGGTAAAATTGGCGGGAATGTAACGATCTGTGCCCGGGCTCCAGTCGTCATAATCGACACCGTTGATTATGCCATAGAGGTCGCCCTTGCGGCTGCGGAGCACACCGTCCAATCCTGCGCCGAATTCAGGTGTCTGAATTTCTTCACTATATTTCTTGCTGACGGTGTTGATAATGTCGGACGAGACGATACCAGCCTTCAGGAAGTTGATCTTCCCGTAGAATTCGAGATACTCTGGGGTAAAGTACTCCCAGCCTAAATTCAAAAGATGCATATCGTAATGCCAGAAGAGTCCCTGGTAGCCCAGATTGTGTATGGTAAAAACCGTACCGATTCGTGCGAAATTCGGCTCATCTTTATAGAGCCCCCTCAGCAAGAGTGGCACAAGGCCCGTCTGCCAGTCATTACAATGGACGACATCCGGGACCCAGCCGGTCACCCGCATTGCTTCCAGAATGCTCTTCGAGAAGAAGATGAAGCGCTCAGCATTGTCAAGATAGTCCCCGTCCGGGGTGCTGTAGAGGTAATCCCGGTAAAAGTATTCATCCTTCTCGACAAGATAGGCCGGGATACCGTCGTATTCGCTTTCCACGATCTCGCCCGAGACGGCTCGCTGGGATATCGGGCAGGAGAAGACATGATTCTTGTAGGCAATGGGGAAACCCTTTTCTTCGACGCCCTTGTATTTGGGCATAATGACCCGCACGTCCACGCCGATTTTTTTAAGCGCTTTCGGTAACGACCCTGCAACGTCTGCTAGGCCGCCGGTCTTGGCGAAGGGGTAGATTTCGGACGACGCGAGAAGTACTCTCAAGCTCCCTCCGGTGGCGACACTTCACGCAAGAAGGTTGTGGCCAGCTCTGGTGGCGTAGGGTTGATATAGAATCCGGTGCCCCATTCGAAGCCTGCCGTCTTGGTGAGCCTGGGTATGATCTCTATGTGCCAGTGGTAGTAGGGAACGCTGGTCAGGTCGGCCGGTGACGTATGTATCATATAGTTGTACGGGGGAGCATTGAGCACCTTATTGTTCTTTTTGAGTATGACTGAGAGTGCGTCGGCTAAAGCGTAATAATTGTCTTCATTTCCGGAGGCGAGGAAAGAGGCAACATGATTCTTCGGAAGTATCCAGGTTTCAAAAGGGAAGCGAGCAGCGAAGGGTGAAAGGGCAACATACGCCTCGTTCTCGTAAATCACGCGCGAACCATCCTCTGCCTCTTGTGCCAGGATGTCACAGAAGACGCATCTGTCTTTGTACTTGTAATAGTTTAGTCCCCCGTTTATCTCTTCGAAGACACGGCGCGGCACTATGGGAAGGGCAATCAGCTGGGAGTGAGCGTGGTCAAGGGACGCGCCAGCCACGCCCCCGTGATTCTTGAAGATCATGATGAACTTGAAGCGCTTGTCGCGCAAGAGGTCAATTGTGCGCTCCTTGTACGCAATGAACACGTTTTGGACGGAGGCTACGTCCATCGTGTACAGGGTTTGCCCGTGTAAGGGGGTTTCGACAATGACCTCGTGAGCTCCTATCCCGTTCATGCGGTCGTATAGCCCGACACCTTCCTTGTTTAGTGCTCCTTCAATGCGCAAGGCAGGAAACTTGTTCGGCACGACCCTGAGGGTCCAGCCCGGGGTGTTTGGCTCTGAGGAGGCACCGCCAGGGCGGATGGCGAAGACCTCTGGTGGCGTCATCGCTTCATTGCCGGCACAGAGAGGACAGAGCCCCGCCTTGGGAGGCGCTTCCTGTTCCGCGAGAAAAACCGGCCGCTGGGCCCTCTCCGTCGAAATGATAACCCATCTGTCTATAATAGGATCCTTTCTCAATTCGGGCACAGGTCAGCTCCAGAAGTCTGTTTTTTGACACGAAACGGGGTGCATGCTAATAAATAGGGTCGTGATACCAATCAGGGATAATCTTCCTACCCGCACATTTCCCATTATAACAGTTAGCCTGATCGTTGTAAACACGTTGGTCTTCGTGTATGCAGCATTCATGCCAGCCTCCGTGGACAAGGGGCTTGTCATGAAGTACGGGCTCGTACCCAGGGAGTTCCTGCTTTCCATCCATCGCCATCCGGAACTGCTCCCCTATAACGTACTCACCATATTTACATCGATGTTCCTCCACGGAGGCTTTCTTCATCTGGGTGGAAACATGCTCTACTTGTGGATCTTCGGAAACAACATAGAGGATTCCACGGGACACGTGAGATTTATTTTTTTCTACGGGTTGTCAGGCATCGCAGCGGCACTCCTGCAGTTCGTCTATGACCCACTATCAAACATCCCAATGATCGGAGCGAGCGGCGCCATCTCGGGAGTGCTGGGGGCTTACCTGCTTCTGTTCCCGTACGCACGCGTAAAGACATTGATTTTTGTTTTCATTTTCATAACAACAGTTGAACTGCCTGCCATTCTGCTCCTCACCATCTGGTTTCTCATGCAAGTCCTCTTTTCTCACACCGAAGGAGTTGCCTGGTCTGCTCATATAGGCGGCTTCCTTTTTGGCCTGGTAACGATAAAGCTTTTTACGCTGGGCAGGCCGAGAATAAGGGCGCCGCGAAGGTAAAGGCAGCAGGGTCAAGGGCCATGGGGCACGGGTCAGGGAAAGCCACATTGAGGCGAGGCAAAAGGCGAAATGTTTCACGTGAAACATCGCTTCAGCCATCTCGATGCGCGGTATTTTTGTGGCGAGCTATCGTGACCCATGACCCTTGCCCCATGACCCAGCGCTTTGGGTGTTTCACGTGAAACATACACGAGCGCTTCTCATCAACCCCTACATATATGATGTCTCCGCGTATAGTTTCTGGTCGGCGCCCCTCGGGCTTCTGTACGTGGGCAGCATACTGCGGGAAAATGGCTTTGATATCCAGCTCATCGATTGTCTAACCGCTGACGAGACAAAGCGCAAACCAGACGGCAGAGCTCCGTTTGTGTGGACGAAAGTCGCGAATCCGCGGGTTGCGCCAGCAGTAAAGAAGAGATTCAAACGATATGGCACTTCGCCTTCGCTCTTACAATCGAAACTGGAAGCTCTTGAGCCACCCGACCTCATCCTCGTCACGTCTCTTATGACATACTGGTATCCGGGCGCGGTGGAGGTGGTAGCCCTCGCCAGAAGAGTCTTTCCCGCCGCGAAAATCGTTGTGGGGGGTCTTTACCCCTCTCTCTGTCACGAGCACGCCAGGAAGAACCTTGGGGCAGATCTTATCGTCGGCGGTGGGGCGATATCAGACCTTTATCATTACATAGAGGAGGCCCTCGCCAGGCCGCTATCCTTCAAGCCAAATGTCGAAGACTTGAGGATCCTCCCCTACCCTTGCTTCGGTCTTTACGGGAAGCCGGCCTATGTGCCCCTTCTTACTTCTCTCGGGTGCGCGTACCGCTGCACTTATTGCGCTACACACTATCTGCACCCGCAGATTGTCAGAAGGCTCCCCCAGGAGGTTGTGCGAGAAATTGTCTACTGGCATGACCGCGGCTGTTCGCGCTTTGCGCTGTACGATGACAGTTTTCTTTTGGAGAGAGATACATACGCGAAGCCTTTCCTGAGAGCGGTGAGCAGGCTACCCTTTGCCGTCTCTTTCCGTAACCCGAACGCGCTCAACGCTTCGATGGTGGATGAGGAGACTGCTATGATGTTAAGGGAAGCAGGTTTTCTGGAGGTGCGTCTTGGGCTTGAGACAGCCGATGCAAAACTGCAAAAAGAGACAGGTGGCAAGACAGACAGCCGCGGCTTCGAGAAGGCAGTTGCTTCTTTGAAACGTGCGGGCTTTGAGGACGGGTCCATATGCGTTTATGTGCTGGCTGGCCTGCCCTTTCAGCAGGCCTCTGAGGTGAAAAACAGTATTGACTATGTCGCGAACCTCGGTCTGCGTGTGAGCCTGGCACAGTATTCTCCGATACCGCATACTCCTCTGTTTGAGGCATACCACACTATGGCCCGCTATCCCGTGGCGGACGAGCCCCTCTTCCAGAACAACGCGCTTTTTCCTTTTGCGTGGGAAGGCTTTACCGAGGAAGAGCTGAATGAATTGAAGGCAGGCGTTCGCGAGCGGAACGCCTTACTAGGTACAGGATGAACCGCTGAGCTCTCGTTACATTGGTTTGATTAGGTCCGTTAGTTTCATTGGTTCGGCCAGGCGTTCCGCAACTCAGGCGAGATGCAATTGGTTTGCCTGTAACCGATAAGACCAATAGAACTTTTGGGCCGCAGCCAATCGAACTAATCAGACCGGTGGAACCAATTCAACCTCTTACTTTTTTGCTTGCCCTTCTGCAGGATCTTCGTGTATACTGTTATCCGGCTTGACATCGAAGCTCGGTGTGTTACTATTGTTATTTATCTGCGATTTGATTTTCACAAATCATTTGTAGTATAATGCAAAGTTTAGGCTGGTGTAGCTCAACAGGCAGAGCAGCTGATTTGTAATCAGCAGGTTGCGGGTTCGAGTCCCATCACCAGCTCTCAGGGAGAGGTTCCCGAGCGGCCAAAGGGGACAGACTGTAAATCTGCTGGCGCAGCCTTCGGAGGTTCGAATCCTCCCCTCTCCACCAGTAAGCGAGGCGGGAATAGCTCAGTTGGCCAGAGCGTCAGCCTTCCAAGCTGAGGGTCGCGGGTTCGAATCCCGTTTCCCGCTCCAAAACAAAGGCGGCGGGTAAAAACGTGCCCGCCCCATGAAGCAGTGGCGGGTTAATTGATTCAGGTTGCCCGCTCTAAAAAGCGACGAGCGGGTTGCGCATTGCCCGGTTAGATGCCCGCGTAGCTCAGTGGTAGAGCACTTCCTTGGTAAGGAAGTGGCCATCGGTTCAATCCCGATCGTGGGCTCCACAATTAGACCGACGGAGGCACTCTATGGCTAAGAAAAAATTTGAGCGGACAAAACCCCATGTGAACGTCGGGACCATAGGGCACATCGATCATGGGAAGACCACCCTCAC